>Ga0209379_10000781_pt1 | contig 23331 bp, 24 predicted proteins | sample tdDd001_FD_187124 | JGI IMG/M metagenome (GOLD analysis project Ga0209379, IMG submission 187124) | Marine sediment microbial communities from the Atlantic coast under amendment with organic carbon and nitrate - tdDd00.1 (SPAdes)... | ecosystem: Environmental > Aquatic > Marine > Coastal >...
AATAATTTCTCTTGATAAACCTTATTCCCTTGCATTTTTATTTACAAGATAAGAGATAATAGTTGATTTAGATCAGATATATTGTTAGATTCACCAATCAATATTGAAGAGTTGTGCAACAGCCACACACGCTATATATCATAGGCGGGTAGCGGGTTTTCGAAGGTTTTGAGCTTTTACTTTGCCTATTTATAAAATTTGAAACATAAATCAACTAAGGCGCCTACGTTACATAGCGCCATCCGTTGGCAGTAATGCCGGCAGACCGATTCTAAAGAATTATCAGTATGTAAATTTGATTCAAATATTATTAGAAATAAACTATTAAAAGAACTAAAATGACAGACAAATTTTTGAAAGCAAAACATTGGCAACTTTTCCTATTGACATTTGGAATTCCAATGATTTTCCAATTTATTATGATGGGTTCAATGATGTCTAATTTTGCTACTCAGACAAATCCTGACCCAACAGCAATGTTTAGTTACATGAAATTCTTCCCATTGATGATGATTTTATTTATGGCTGTCTTCTTTGGTTGGTTTTGGTCAGTAGCAATTGGATTACAAAAGAAAGTTCCTGAAGATGTAAAGATGAAAGTGAAAAAGTTTAAGATTTTCTTTTTTATTCCGCTAGTATATATGTTACTTTTTTTGACAGTGTTTAGTGTATCTATGAATGGACTATTTAGCTCAAATCCTGAACCAAGTTTTGGACTCATTGGAGGACTTTTTGCAATTATTTTTCCACTTCACTTATTTTCTATGTTCTGCATATTCTATTCACTCTATTTTGTTGCCAAGACTTTTAAAACAATTGAATTACAAAGAGAGGTTAAATTTGGAGATTTTGCAGGTGAATTCTTTTTGATTTGGTTTTATCCAATTGGAATTTGGATTGTACAGCCAAAGATTAATAAGATGATTGAAGAATAAAGCACATACTGCCAACAATAAATATACGTAATGCGGGGCGATTTGGTAAATTTGAAGTTTAAAGCATTTAATAAACAGCATAGCAATTTGATAGTAAAGAGCCTTGAAATCCCACACTACGCATATTCGAGCCGTTGGCATTCATTTTAGTGTGTTACTGCAATTTTGAAACTAGATGAGATATTATAAATACAAATGGAATGAATTACGAGCTGACCAATTTGATAGCTGGGGTTATTCGTTGTGGTATTTGGAAATTGGGGAAGATTATTATCCAAACAGACAAATTGAAATTTATGACAATGGTAAGATTTTGAAATACTCTCATGATAATATAGATGACGAATATGGTGGACTCGGTGACCAAAAGATTGATTTGTCAGAATTTGAAGGTGTTGAATGTACAAAAACAGAGTTTGAAAATAATTGGAATCAATAAATTACATAAAAGGTGATGCAACCAGTCCCCAAGGACATGGCAACAAATTGATTGTTCATATTTGTAATGACATTGGTGCTTGGGGGAAGGGATTTGTTTTAGCAATTTCTAAAAAGTGGATAGAACCTGAATGCCAGTATAGGGAATGGTTTAAGTCACAAAAGGATTTTGGATTAGGAAAGGTTCAATTTGTTCAAGTAGAATCAAATGTTTTTATTGCCAATATGATAGGGCAAAATAAAATTAAAAGAGCGAACAGACAAGCCCCTATTCGCCATGAAGCTGTGGAACAATGCTTAATGAAAGTAGCAGATTTTGCAATAAATAACCAGACCTCAATCCATATGCCTCGAATTGGTTGTGGATTAGCTGGTGGAAACTGGAATGAAATTGAACTAATAATTAATAGGATATTGATAGATAAGAATATTAAAGTGACTGTCTATGATTTTGGATAATAAAAAACGAAATGCCAACACGCGCTGCTATGTAATACATAAACCTTGATTCTACCTAAATTTACGGCATTTTTTTGTTTTTCCATCTCGTAAACATCAAAAAAAATGGCAATAAGAGGTTCAGTCATACCCCCTTGCGGGTTGACGGGTTCTCTTATTGTTATTAGCTTTTGAACGAGATGAAAAGCAAAAGGACAAAATTCCAGACTGCTATTTGTGATCGAAACGTCACATTCCACGTATTAATTTAAAAAAGGGAGGCACATGCTCATATAAGGTTCTTCAGCTGAATCCATCGCGTTGTTAAGTGCTCATCCCTACAATGCTACTTTGTCTTTTACGCTATACCCCTTTCATATTTTACTCTGTTGCGCATCACATACATGATTTTACTCAACAGCTTTCTTGCTACTTTTACAATGGCTTTTTTGGCATTCCCTTTCAGACATCTATCTTGATAATATTTTAACATGGCAGGATCTACCCTGATTGCCTGCCAGGCTGACTCAATAAGGAGAGGTCTTAGGTAATTATTACTTCGATAAGTTATGTCACCTGTTTTACGATTTTCCCCACTTTGATGCAATCTGGGCACAAGTCCAACATAACTTGCCAATTGTTTGAAGTATTTAAATCGCGTAATATCTCCTATTTCCGCCATTATGCCAATGCTTGTAATCGGTCCAATACCAGGTACCGTCTTAAGTAAATTAAAGATCGTTCGATCTCGTTTCCTTGCCGTATCCCGAAGTTGCTGTTCCAAAATACGCCTTTGTTCAATTAGAAAGAGTAAGTTACTTACCAATTGGTCGAGCTGGTTTCTATCACTGGGATATGGGAACTTTAAAAGTTTCAACCAGTTTAAGTATTTTGATGATTGAGCATTTCGAACGAATTCTACAGGAACAGTTATACTCCTATAGGCTAGAAAGCCTTTGATTCGACCTTTGGTTCTTCTGATATCTTTAGCCAGTGCCAGACGAGAACGAAATAAACCTCGAAAACCTTCACTTTCCGGATCGAATACATGAATACCATTTAAAAGTCCTCCACGAAGAGCCTCTGCGATCATCCGACTATCCGATTTATCAGTTTTATACTGGGAATCTTTATCGCGTTTGGGAATATCGGCTGGATTCACAACAATATTACGAATCCCCAAATCATTTAATTTGCGGTGTGAACTATAGCCTGAAAATCCAGCTTCATAAGCACTTTGGTAATTGGCTCCAGAAAAATGGGATTCCATAAAATTAGAAAGGCTATGAGCATCTGGTGGCGAAGTAAACGATTTTAAGCAAATCGAATCACTTAGAACAGTTACATGCCAGCTTTTTTTGTGAACATCTAATCCAATATAGAGATTTTGTTCACTAAAGTCGATTTTATTAATACCTTGCGTTTTCATAAGCCTAGTTGTTTTGTGATGATACTAATACAAATTTAAACTATATGCCTCACTCGTTAAAATGCGATGAAACAGGCTTATGTGTTATCATAGTGGCTCATATAACATAGGCGGGCAGTAGGTTTTCGAGGATTTTGTGCTTTTAATGAGCAACGGCAAGGTAGCCATTTTAGATTTGTTATAGTTAAATGTAATCCTAAAATGGCTACCTTTCCTTTTTATAAAATTTGAAACATAAATTAACTAAGGCACCTACGTTACATAGCGCCATCCGTTGGCAACAATTAGAACAATTGCAAAACTTAATGAGAAAAGTTTTTTAATGAAAGATAACTGTTGAAATTTAAACAGATCCACAAAAATATACAATAACTTTTTAAAGAAAATACCTAATCAATTATGAAAAAACACCTATTTAATCTACTATTTATAATAAGTTTTTTGTTGTTGAGTTCAAATATCGTGTATTCACAAAAAAATCTACCCTTTGATGATATTTGTAATTTTAAGAACAATTATGCTGTAGTCAAAACCGGGCATAAATATGGATTTATAGATACTACAGGGACAATCGTAGGTTCAATGAATATTGACTTATCATCTTATACAAGTTTTCATCGAGAAAAATTTGGAATGCACGGACAACATATTTATATAAGCAAAAATGGTTTCAATGGTTCTGGCATAAAGAAAGTTTCTGGAGAAGACATTTTCAAACCGATATACCATATCGAGATGATTAATGATTTTTTCGTACTTAGTGGGAAGTATAATACATCATTAATAATAATTGTTGATCTAAAAGGTGAAATTATTTACACTCATAAGAGCAATCCCTCAGAAAAAACAGAAATAATACCAATTTCGAAAGAATTATTTGCGATTACTGATAAGAGCAGAACATACACCAAAAAATATGCCTTAATAAACAACAAAAGCGAGTTAATTTCTGATTATAAATTTCAAGAAATTTCTAAATTATCTGATGGTTTAATAAAAGTACTCGCCTATAGTAATTCATTCGGTGAATCTAAGTGGGGATTTATTAATGAAAAAGGCAAAACTGCAATTGATTTCAAATTTACTTATGAACCAAGTGATTTTGTTAATGGCTTTGCTATTTATAAATCAAAATCTAAGAAATTCGGTTACATTAATAAATCAGGCAATATTGTTATTAAGTCAGATTTCGAATTGGCTTCTCATTTTAACAATAGATATGCCATTGTTAAAACTGAAATGAAGTTTGAAAATAATGTGTTAAATCAAGGTTACAAGATAATTGACACTGAAGGTAATATTATTCATAATTTGGGCAAATATAAGGTAGAAAAGTCATTTGAAGAATATGCAGACTTGAAAATTGAAGATAACAATATGATTAGGATTCAGTATAAAGAAAAACGCGGTTTGCTTGATGTAAATTCAATGATAGTAAAACTAACTAAATTTAATCGGATTAATTCCTTTAATTCTGGACTTGCGCTAGTTATGTTTTATGAGAATAATATAAAATATTCAGGCTATATTAACCCTAAAGGCGAATTATTATTTAAAACTAAAACTCCAAATGATTTTTAATGCTTATATGGTGCTTTAGACTAACAGTTGCCAACAATGTATAAAAAACATAAGTAGTTCAGTGCTTTACGAAGCTTTCGAGCACTTAATCAGCTCCGCCAAATCTGCGATTTGACGAATTGTTTTAAAACTTTAAATTTGTGTCAAAACGCAAATTTGGCTCAGTGCAACTTGACAGGTAAGAGCTTCGAAATCACTTACGTTTCTTATACCGACCGTTGTTGTGTGTAATACAACAAAACCAAGAAGATACAATATATGAAAACACTGATTTCAGACTATATTAATGTCAGAGAAAAATATCAAGTTGAAAACTGGGACTTGAAAGAAGAAATAGCTATTGAAGCCCAAAAAGAGGAAATTGCAAATACACTTTTGAGTATGGAGCAAATGGCAATTTCTGCAAAATCTGAGATTGAAATGGTCATTCTTATTAAAGAGGATAAGATTAGTGAATCATGGGAGAAACTAATTGATGCACAAATGTCTATGCGTGGTGCAATGCAAGCTCATTTGACTGGGGCAACACACCTAGAACCCTATGTGGATAAGTTGATAGCTTACGAGAAATTACTTTTTCCCAATCAATTATTTATGAGTACTGGCTTAATTGCTGGGGCAGGTGAATGTTCAATTTGTGGTTCTGAATACGGAACATGCAATCATTTGAAAGGGAAAGCATATATGGGAGAGTTTTGTCACGAAATTATAAAAGAAGTTAAGCAATTAAACGAAGTGTCTATTGTTGAAGACCCTGCAAGTAAGAGATGTAGAGCATACTCGATAACTGGTGATGGTAAAAATAGAGATATAATGACTTGGAGAGAGTCCAAATCAGAATAAGTACTACACACAACAATGTATAAAAAACATAAGTGGCTCAGTGGTTTGCGAAACTTTGGTGCATTTAATCAGCTCCGCCAAATCTGCGATTTGACGAATTTGTTTAATGTTTTAAATTTGTGTCAAAACGCAAATTTGGCTCAGTGCAACTTGACAGGTAAGATCTTCGAAATCACTTACGTTTCTTATACGAACCGTTACAACCAATTGAAAAAAGAGATAGATTATTGTGATTCTCTTTTCGGGTAAAAAGGAATCTATCTCTTTTTTGGTGCACGCAGGTAAGCTTTTAACATTTTCCCTCTGTATTAAACTTGTGAAGTCGCACATTTCAGGATCTTTTGCAAAACGGTGATTTAGCTTATCATCACGGCCAAGCAGCTCCCTGCTCTAGCTTGTTCGCTTTTGCATAAAATTTGCGGAGAAAAGCGTCAATTTATCCAATTTGCTTCCCCTTCTTAAAACTTGATCGAGTGTACTTAAGAACTCTGTTGAAAATCAATCCATTTAGTTATTAAATAAAGGGTAAGCCTTATTGACCGATTGAGAAACAATGAGCTGCGCAAATTGTCACTTCAACTTAGAGCCCTTCTTTCATGTGGGTTAACAATCGAATTAGGAGGACAAATTTCTATGCCAAAGCTGCTCCTTTCAGCCAGATAGAAAATAATCTTGCTCTCACAAGGGCAGCAACAACATGTTTGTAACAATCGCTATATCGCATAGGCCATCGTTAGGATTTCAATTGTTTGCACTTTTATTACACACGGCAAGCTATCAATACAGAATTGTTATAGTTAAATTTAAGCCTGAAATTTGCTACCTTGCCTTCATTATAAATTTGAAACAAAAATCTACTAAAGCCTACGCCACATAGCGCCGGCCGTTAGCAAAAATTTCGAATTACAATCGTGCAAATACAATTAAATATATTATATACTAGTTCAAAAATAGTTTTATGAAAAAAGTTTTATTTACAATTTTAATTCTTATTGGTTTTATTTCCTCACAAGCCCAGAAAATGCCAATTAATAAGGAAACTGGTGAGATCGAGTATCAAGAAGTTGTTCAACTGAAAGACATTAATAAGGATGAAGTTTATTTAAATGCCAAAAATTGGATGTTGTCTACGCTAAAAAGTTCAGATAACATGATCCAACTTGATGATGTTGAAAAAAAGCAACTTATAGGTAGTGGGACAATGGTATTAAAAAAGAGAAGCTTAATGACAGGTTGTCTATTGAATTTCAAAGTAATAATAAAATTTAAAGAAGGTAGATATCAGTATACAATTAATAATTTTCTTCATTTTTATAACCAAAATGGAGTAATGCCTCTTCGTTCAAACTTAAAGCAAATAATGACAAATAATTGGGGTGGTAAGCCAATGAAAAAAAGGAAACAAGAAGAAATTCGTAAAGAGGTCCATGCTAAAATAGAGACATTAATCAATAGTATGAATATTGCAATCGCAAAGAATAATAATGAAAAAGATAATTGGTAAAAACTTTTGCTAACACGCGCTCATATAACATAGGCCGGTAGCGGGTTTTCGAAGGTTTTGTACTTTTAATGAGCAACGGCAAGGTAGCCATTTTAGAATAGTTATAGTTAAATGTAATCCTAAAATAGCTACCTTGCCTTTTTGTGAAATTTAAAACATAAATCAACTAAGGCGCCTACGTTACATAGCGCCATCCGTTAGCATTAATTAGGTACGGTCAAGGCACATAGTTGACACACGTTCAAGACACATAGTTGACACTTAAGTGTTAAATTAAGGTATAACCAAAATCAATTGTTATGCCTTGGATAAATACATCAACTATGGATCAAAAAAGTGAATTTATTAATTTATGGGAGTCAAATAATTATTCCTTTGCTGCCCTTTGTAAAGCCTTTGGTATATCAAGAACTGCAGGCTATAATATCATAAACAAGTATAAAGAATTTGGTCCTTCGGCTTTCGTAGAAAGTTCAAAAGCGCCCTTTAGTCAGCCCAACAGGACACCTGTTGAAATTGAGGAAGCCATAATTGCTTTAAGAAAGGATCATAAAAACTGGGGAGCCCGAAAGTTTGCTACACTTCTTAAATCACAGTTCCCAGAAGAAATGATTCCTTCTGTAACAACAATCAACAATATCCTGGGCAGAAATGGGCTTATAGAGCCTCGTAAGCGTGTTAAAAGGGTAAAACCTGTGTATCCTATCTTTACCCCAGTAGAGTGCAATGAAGTATGGAGTGCTGATTTTAAAGGTAAATTCAAAATGGGCAATAAGAAATACTGTCATCCTTTAACGATAGCAGACTCTTTCAGTCGTTTTGTGTTTAGTTCTAAAGGCTTATACTCTGAGAATTATAAGTCTGTTAAAAAGGAATTTACAAGGGTGTTTAAAGAGTTTGGAATGCCGCATCAGATTCATACTGATAATGGGACGCCTTTTGGCTCTATAAGAGCTATTAAAAGGTTTACGCAGTTATCGTATTGGTTTATTGATTTAGGTATCATGCCAGTGTTCTCAGACCCCGCTCATCCAGAACAAAACGGTAGACATGAAAGAATGCATCGTGATCTTAAGGCTGAATGTGCTATGCCGCCAGCATATAATCTGACAGGGCAGCAAAGGAGCATGAATCATTTTTTAAATGAATATAACAACATAAGACCACATGAAGCTCTAGAGATGAAAACTCCAGCAAAAGTACACGTCAGGTCCAGAAGACCGTTCATAGATAAAATAGAAGATTATTATTATCCTGATGGTATTCAACTTCAGTACGTAACTAAAAATGGAGCTATTAGATGGAAAGCTTATTATTGGATTTATATGACAAGAGCACTAGCTGGAAAATATGTGGGAATAGAAGAATTAGGTAATGGTGTTTGGAAAGTCTTTTATCGTAATGTATTTTTAGGCTACATAAACGATAAACTGTTAAAATATAGAGAAAAGAGTATTCGGTTAACAGACAACATAGTGTCAACTATGTGACTTGTACAACTGTAAACTATCTCCCTTTACATACATGCAAAGACAACCAGTGCAAACTCGACAATGATATAAAATGAAGAACTTTTATATAGTTTTAATTGGACTTTTACTTTTCAATACAACATTTGGACAGGACTTTACTGTTAATACAAGAATTGACACTTTAAGAATTATTCAAACACAAGAAATTCCGACCAAAGAAATTGTATTTGAAATTCCATATGGAATGGTTTGCATAAATAAAGCATCTCTAGTTGAAACATGGGAGAACGAATTAGCATCATTGGAAATTGAAATTAAAAATGATTCTACAAATAAGGAATGGCAGATTGATTACTACATGCAATCAGAATCATTCCTTGAATTTGTCAAAAGACAAAACAAATTATACTTTGAATACAACGTTACAGACTATGATTCAATTCCTCAAATCCTAGATTTAAGACTAAAAACTGATACTCTGTTTTACATTGAGAACCAATTGAAAGAAATAGCTTGTAGTCTTCTTGAAGTTGGAGAGTTTGAAATTCAAATAAATAATGAGAAAGTTGAAAAGGTAGTTAAAGCAAAAGTTTATAAAAGAACGAAATACTCAGAAACTATAACAACGGAATATATTGTGAATGATTCAATTTATTTTTGGATTTGTCCACCAAAGATTCACGCTGATTATATTACAGATGAGGATGAAGTCCCGCCACCTGAATAATTTACAATGTGCGATAATACAAACTTAAGATGATAAAGCACAGGCTACAACACACGCTATATACCATAGGCGGGTCGTTGGTTTTCGAAGGTTTGGTGCTTTTAATGAGCAACGGCAAGGTAGCCATTTTAGAATAGTTATAGTTAAATTTAATCCTAAAATGGCTACCTTGCCTTTTTATAAGATTTAAAACATAAATCAACTAAGGCGCCTACGTTACATAGCGCCATCCGTTGTGGCTAATTAAAAAAAGTCCGTGCTTTAATCGAATGTAAACTTGAAAGGTATATAAATGAGTCATTATAATTGGCAAAAAATATTCGAAAGTAAAGAGGATAAAGAATTGCTTCGGATCATTTGTGACAAAAGACAATACAATGAAGAGGCTCGACTTGTTGGTGTAGAGATCTTAAAAGCAAGAAAAATTAATCACAACAAAATCACCGAAGTTGAAAATATTATCGGGGAAAGGGTTCGAAGACGAAAAAGAGTTTCAGAGATAAAAATACCAACTGAACTTTCTTTTGGGTTTTGTTATTTTACTAAACAAAAAAGCTTTCGAAGACAACTAGACCTTTCAACTTTTATACAATCCTCCAATCGTGCCATTTATGATCTAAATTGGTATGTTCGTGATAAAGGTGAAAATTACTTCATTGTCGAGGATCGTCTAGAAACATTTCGCAGTGAACGCCACTATACCGAAATCAAAATTTGGTTTGAGGAGGAGATTATACATTGTGAAGGAGAACAAATTGGGCGGGGTCTAATTACTGATTATGGTCGTGTCAATAATCGAATCATGACGTATATGAATTTTCTAGATGATGTAATAAATTGGAAACAATAACTAGCCACAACACGCGCTCATATAACATAGGCGGGTAGCGGGTTTGCGAGGGTTTTATGCTTTTAATCCCCAACATAAACTTAGCATTAACGTTGGCAACAATACAAGATGACACACAATCACATATGAAGATTAGGAAAAATACACCAGTAAGATTAAAATCATTTTTAGGGACAAATAATTCACCTAACGACATTGATAAATCTGATGATTATTGGAAATTAATTGGGCAAATCGGGATTGTGATTGATGATAAACTTGCAGACAAAGAAAAAGTGTTAGTATTGTTCGATAATGATTTAGATGATTTTCAATTAGCAAATCATAATCCAACTAAAAATTCTCTGATGATTAAAAAGTCGGACTTAGAATTGAATAGATTTGGAATTTACCGACAAAAACTGGACAAATTATCTTCGACACGAACCAGTTATATGAATAATACAAAATGGTTTAAGTTATTTAATCAACTTAGACAGGAAAACCTTTTTTTCAGAGTCGCTCAGATTAAGTTCCTCATATCTGATACTCCAAGTGGTTTCAGTTTCGACCAATTTGATGTTGATGAATTTGACAAAAATGGATTTGGTGATTTTGGAGGCGGTCCGTTTAGATTTAACGAGATTGAATGGATTGCGATCCCAAGAAAACCTGAATTTGAAAGAAGGAATAGAGATGAAAAACTTAACCCTAAGATAATTTCACAACCGATTGATGATATTGAAAAAGTAATGGTTTTATTAGGTCACTTTGAATATGATATAGATGAATTTGAACTTAAAATATACGGTTACAAATAAAGTACAGTTGCCAACACGCGCTCATGTAAAATAGGCGGGGATCGGGTTTGCGAGGGTTTTATGCTTTTAATGAGTAACGTCAAGGTAGCCATTTTAGAATAGTTATAGTTAAATGTAATCCTAAAATGGCTACCTTGCCTTTTTATAAGATTTAAAATATAAATCAACTAAGGCGCCTACGTTACATAGCGCCATTCGTTGTAGGCAATATTTAGCGCAGTTCCATTAACTTATGAATTTATGGAAAGAATGATGTTTTGGAAAAATATACAGATCAAATTATTAAGTTGTTTTTTTGTTTTTATTTTAACCCAAAGCTTAAATACGGCAACAATATGTGCTCAGACTAATGCCGAATTTAAAATGAAAATTTATGGTCTTAATAAGGTTTTATTAAAACATATTGACTCGTTTGAATTATATGCTTCAATCAAGAATATAGGAACAAGACCTATAGAATTGAATAAATCAATAATTAATTCAGAGCATTTCTTTCAAAATGGAATATGTTGGGAATTACAAATAAACATTAATGATGTATTTATACCATATGATTCTATTCATACGTTTAATATCAATGATGTAAATTATTATGGGATCGCATATGATAATTATCCTATAAGAATTGATAGTCTTCACAAATATGTGTTTAATCCTTTTGAAGTGTATACACCAAATAAATCTGGAATTTTTCGGACACGGCTGATAAACAAGAATTCAGAGGCACCTGATAATTATTCTGATTGGTTCTACTTGCATGTTTATAGGAGAAAGCGAGAATGGAAAAATCATAAAGACTAACCGGATAAAAAAGAAATACAGTTTACAGCATACGCTATATACCATAGGCAGATAGCGGGTTTTCGAAGGTTTAGTGCTTTTAATGAACAACGGCAAGGTAGCCATTTTAGAATTGTTATAGTTAAATGTAATCCTAAAATAACTACCTTGCCTTTTTATAAAATTTAAAGCATAAATCAACTAAGGCGCCTACGTTACATAGCGCCATCCGTTACATCACATTTTACTTCTAAGACGATGAAGACTTTTAAAATTATAATTATTGGACTTGCTTTATTTGGATGCAACAAAAAAGTAGCTGACAACCTAACACTTGAACAGTTTGGTTTTAACAAGAATGTACCAATGGTCATACTTGATAATAAAACAATAAGTGTTGAAACTTTTAGAACTCTAAATAAGGACAGTATCGGTGGAATCAGAGTTCTAAGGCACGAAACTGCCAAGAACGAATATGGAGCCGATGGATTAAACGGAGTAATAATAATTACTTCCAAATCCTTGCGAACCATGGAGGATAAAAAAGCATTACAGGTTTTAAGAGCTTACTTGCTAGGAGAAAACGATCTTGATAACTACCTATTCATTATTAATGGTGTCCCGTTGAACAATCAAAACAGAAAGGAATTTCAAGACCTTGATTTTACGGAAATCAAATCCCTGAGCGATCTTGGAGCATCAACGGCTAAAGCGCTCTATGGAAGTCGGGCTCGTGAAAACAACATTATTATCAGCACAACGGAATAGATTCGTCAGCAATCGAACTCTTTAATTAAACCATTAGAAATTAATTCTGACCAACCAAAAGTTTACAAAATGATTATGGATGCAAAAAAAGACTTTTGGAGAAATCTGGATTAAAAAGAAACGTGATGTAACAAAAGTAACCGTTGCACAACCCCATAAAATTTCAGGGAAGGAGAATAATCCTAAATGTCAACTTGATTTAGATGTGATTTAAGGCATTCACTAAAAATTATTTTGAGTTATAAATTCCAATTGTTTAGGGCTTAAAAAGACCATGCTGGTGAGCTATTTTATGGCGTTCCTTAATTGTAAGCCGATTTATATACAACAAGGGCCGTAGGGTGGGGATTAGGAAGTAATCATGAACATACTTTTAAAAATATGCGTGAATAAAGTATCATGTACGGTTCTGTGAGAGGTGAGGGGTGTACGTCGAAGACCTCATGAAGCGAAGCGGAATAAACTCCCTTCACCTACTCGATGCAAGACCGTTAGGTAAAATTTAATACAGCACCCTGCAAATGTTGAACAGCCGAAAACAAAATATGGAAAGAAAGGATATTGAAATAATAAGTAGACATAGCAATTGGACTGAAAAGGGAATTGATAAAGTTCTTAAGGAAGAAGTATACTCTGATTCAAAATCATGGAAAGGGTTTTTGAATTTGTTATTTATAAGTCTTGGAGTTGGTTTTACAGTTTCGGGGATTATTTTCTTTTTTGCATATAATTGGGCTGATCTACATAAATTTGCAAAGATGGGATTAATTGAAAGTCTCATTATCTTAACAACAATTGCGGTTTTATTCTCAAAACTAAATCTAAACGTTAAGAATATCATTTTGACTGGAACCTCTGTTTTAGTTGGTGTTTTGATTGCTGTATTTGGTCAGATTTATCAAACAGGTGCAAATGCTTATGATTTTTTTCTTGGTTGGACATTATTCATTAGTTTATGGGTAGTTATATCTAATTTCCCACCTTTATGGATGGTGTTTTTGATTCTGGTAAACACAACTTTTGTTCTCTATTCACAGCAAGTTGCATCAGATTGGTCAGAGGTTTTTGTTTTTAGTTCTCTTTTCCTTTTCAATTCATTAGTATTGGTGATACTCCATTTACTTTTAAAATTTCGCAATGACATTAAAGTACCTTCTTGGTTTACTTCTATATTAGGTTTAGCAGCTATCGTATTTTCTACAATAGGAATAATAATAGGAATATTCGACAACGACCAATCCTCTTTTTTAATATTGTTGCTGTTGTCAATTGTAGCATATGGAGCAGGACTGATATATAGTTTTAGGACTAAAAGCGGATTCTATCTTTCGATAATTCCATTTAGTATTATTGTAATCATCTCATCCTTATTAATAAAAATATCAGAAGATGCTGCAATGTTTTTTATTGTAAGCATATTTATTATTGCAAGTGTTACTTTGCTTATTAAAGGACTTCTTGATATTCAAAAAAAATGGAACAATGGAAAATGATATAAATATTAGGAAGAACATTGAATACATTAGAGAACTAGAGGGGAATAGCTTTAAATTCAATGAAACCGAAATTGAAAAAGAGTATGCTAACTCACAAAAAGAAAAATCAAGTATTGCGATTAAGATACTCTCTGTAATAGGTGGCTTTTTAGCAACTCTGGCTTTTTTAGGGTTTTTATTAATTGCTGGTTTGCATGATTCAGAAGTTGGGTTAGTTATTACAGGTATAGGTTTTACTGGTGTTGCAATATGGTCGAATGTAGAATATAAAAAGTTGATTATTGATACTTTAAGTGTCTCTGCTTATGCTATTGGATTATGCTTAATTGCTTCTGGTTTAACAGCATTAGATGTTGGAGATCATACTGTTTGTATTCTATTAATGCTAATTTCACTACTTACAATCGGCATCACAAAAAGCTATATTCTTTCATTTATTTCTGTTTTAACAATTAATGGTTGTTTCATTTATTTAATAATTGATAGCGATGTACATAGTTTGATTCATATTTATGATGCTATCCTATTAGTTCTACTAACTTATATGTTTCTTAATGAAGCAAAATTATTAGCCGATAAAAGACTTCCTTCCAAACTATATAACCCAATTCGCATTGGTTTAATAATTTCTTTGATAATAGGTTTAGTCTTTGTTGGGCAGAGAGGGATTTTTGATTTTGGGATAAAACACATTTGGGTATCGTCAATTATTACAATACCTTTAACTATTTATCTGATTTCATTAATTGTAAAAATAATTGGGATAACTAATACTAAGTCATTGTACTTAATTTATTCATTTTCCATTCTATTTCTAATACCAACTGCTATATCACCAGCTATTTCAGGGGCATTGTTAATTATTCTTCTTAGTTTTCTGGTTAACTACAAAACAGGATTAGTTATTGGAGTAATATCATTTATCTATTTTATTTCGCAATATTATTACGACCTAAATTTTACCTTGTTAACAAAGTCAATTATATTGTTTGTTTCAGGTATTGTATTCTTATTATTCTATGTATTTACTCATAAAAAGCTTGGACAAAATGAAGAAGTATAAATGGATTGTTATTGCCTTTAATTTGGTATTGGTACTTTTTCTTTTTAATAAATCAATCTTTGAAAAGGAGAAAATATTAAATGAAGGAAAATTGGTTTTATTAAGGCTTGCACCTGTCGACCCTCGTTCATTAATGCAAGGTGATTATATGCGCTTGAATTATGAAATTTCTAGAAACATACCAAGTGACAGTATACCAAAGCGTGGATATTGTATTGTGAAATTAGACGAAAATGGAATAGGAACTAAAATAAGACTCCAAAATGAAATTAATCCTATAAATGAAGGTGAATATGCTATTGTTTACACTGCTAGCAACTGGAGAATAAACATTGGGTCAGAATCCTATTTTTTTGAGGAAGGGCAGGCAAAAAAATATGATTCTGCAAAATACGGAGGAATGAAAATTGACAATCATGGAAACAATATACTGATTGGATTATATGATGAAAATTTAAAGATAATTGAATAAAAACTTTGCCTAACAACTAAGCGTTCGTGTGGCAGGAACTACCCAACATGTTTCGAAGAACAGTCTAACTAACAGTCGGTGGGTTGACGTAATCCTTAGGTGAATTTCTAGCTTATGGGGAATGATTTGATTTGCAGAAGTTCAGCAAAGAGGAATATTATACAATGAGAGCCTTTAAATGGTTTGTTTTCAAAAATACTATAAAGCTGTGGTCCGATCTGCAGCTTTTTTTTCAGTGTACCTGCTTTCAGAATTGAACAGAGCTATCGCATTACCCTTCACCTAAGACTCCTTCTAGTCCGAGCTTGTAGCTCATATTCTGCGTAGTAGCAGTTAAGGCATAAGCTTTCTATTAAGCTTGTGAAACGTGACACTAATAAATTATATTGATTTTTAAACTGAATAGAGCTTATTTAGTGATTTCCCACTCGTCGACTGTATAGCCTGCAAAAATACCTGCGCCTCCATTAATATTGGAGTGTAGGTTTATTTTTTTGTAAATAGGCAGATCTTCACGATTTAAGATCATTCTTTTGGAGCGCTCGTAAGCAAAATAATCTTTCGAAATATGTAATAGTTTTACTCTGAACGTTTGTATTTCGTAAGAAATTACTTGAGACGGTGCATAAAAATGGATGTTGAATTTTTCACCATTCTTGTTGTGGTCCGAAAAACAAAGACTTCCTCTCAGTAGGTTTTGTTCTAAATCCGTTGTGTTTTCTAATAAGTTATCTTCAAATATAATGTCTTCGCTATAATAGGACAATAAGTATTCCTGTTCATTGTTTTCGTCATTTGTTACTTCATATAATAAGATCATATAATAATCCTTGCTATATGATTTGTCTTGAAATTCGAGCTGAAACTGATAAGCCGACTCACTTTTTGTCATTTCACACCTACTGATTTTTACTTCGGATGGTATTCGGGTTTCAGCGCTAACACTTTTGTATTTGGGGTGATTTACTTCAACGCGGTAGTTCAAGTCTGCTTGGAATTTTGATTGTATTTCGTACCAAGCATCTTCTACTGTTTTTAATTTTCCGAGTAGTTTACCTTCTTCGTAGATACTTAATGTGGCATCGGACAATGTGGTTTGGTCATCATTATTCTGTAATTGTTTGCTCAACGAAACGTGTACACGCACCAAGCTGTCGTTGCCAGCCAATGCATTTACGATCATTACTGGCGATTCGGGGTTTAAATTCAGTTTAATATCATCCTCGCAAGAGTAAGTTGCCAATAGAAGGATGATGAAATAGATGATGTAATTTTTCATAAGACGAACTAAAATTGATAGGAATAAGAAACACTAGGTATAAAACTAAAAAAGCTCAATTGCTTGATATTGTAATTCGACTTGCCTTGGTCGTTATTTTCTTGTTGTAAGTATATGAAGCTGGGATTTTTTTGATTATAAATGTTGTAAAAACTAAGATTCCAAATACGGGTGCCTCGCTTTTTCTTCTTTTTAAAATTGATAGTAAAATCTAGTCTTTGGTAATTTGGCATGCGAACCGAATTACGTTGAGAGAAAACGGGCGTTTCGGTAATTTCAGGGGACTGATAGGGCGAAAGGGTATTTATCGACATATTGGGTATGGTGAGTGGTAAACCACTACCAAAGATCCAGTTGATATTGATATCGACTTTCGAACTTAGTTTTTGGCTGACTTGTATGGAGAGATCGTGACGGCGATCGTAGGGAGAGGGGAAAGCCATTCCTTTATTCAAGTATTTATACTTAACCTCCGATTTTGCAAGTGTATAAGCCAGATGCCCTTGAGTATTTCCTTTGTGTTTTTTGATCAATAACTCGAAGCCGGTACTCCAGCCTTTTCCAGCTTCAACCATATTCGACCATTTGTGTTTCCCTTCGTAGAGGTAAGTGTTTTTACTGAACTCTAAAGTGTTTTTTGTGTGCTTGTAGAACAGTTCCGAATTAAGCAACCATTGGTTGCTGATTTGCCAAATGCTACCCATATTAAGCTGATGCGACCTAATAGGTTTTATATTTTCTCCCACTGGCAGCCACACATCAGTAGGCAGACTTAATGTACTCGATGTAATCAAGTGCATATATTGTGACATCATTGAATAGCCTGTGTTTAAACTCAGTTTAGAATTTAAACGGTATTGTGCCGTTAATCGGGGTTCTAAAGAAATGTAACTTTTACTTTTCAGCATAAAGGAGGTAAATCTCAGGCCAATACTTGTGAGCAGCTTCTTATTCCATTGGGTCTGGTTTTGAAAATACAGAGCCATTTCTAAAGCATCAATGTTTCTATCCTTCATTGAGTTTTCCATATCGCCTTGTGCATTTTCGTAGATACTACTTCCGGGTTTCGTTCGATGAAAATTGGCTTCGATACCAAACTTGTTATAGTATTTGGATTGTGGGATATAATCAAACTCCGATTTTAATGAATAATCGCGTATGCCAGAGTATAATTCATGATAAAAGCTCTCCTTATATTTATTATTTTCGTCTTGCGATTCACGAATATCCTTTGTCAAAAACGTGTAACGGCTTAGTATGAGAGAGGTATTTCCAAATAGTTTATCGTTATAAACATGATTCCAACGTAGTGAGTTGGTGAAATTACCCCATCCGACTTTATTGATACTTTTTTGTGGTTCATCATTGATAAACATAAAGTCATTGGCTTTTAATTTGGCAAAATCGCCTCCCCAGTAGGTGCTTAAATACAGCTTGTCTTTGTTCGAGAATTTATGCGAGAGTTTAAAATTTAAATCTCCAAAGTAGTAGGAAAATTTAACATCCGAATCGGTCAAATTAAATATTGCTGACGTAATAAGGTCTAAATACGAGCGTCGTAACGACAAGTTGAAAGAGGTTTTTTCTTTAATAATAGGTCCTCGAATATTTAGCTTTGTGGTGATCAAACCTATAGAGAAATCACCCTCAATTTTTTTATGATTGCCATCTTTCATTCTGATATCCAAAACGGAAGAAATGCGTCCACCGTATTGTGCTGGGAATCCTCCTTTGATCAATCGGGCTTGATGAATGGCATCGGGATTAAATATCGAAAATAGTCCCAAAAGATGAGATTGATAATAAACGGGTACATCGTCTAATAGGACTAAATTCTGATCGGGAGAACCACTTCGAACAATTAAACCACTAGATGCCTCATTTGCCGATTGCACACCTGGTAAATAGAGCAGATTTCTATAAAAATCATCTTCACCCATCACCGATTTTTTATTTAAATCCTGAGCGGTTATATTATAGGTGCTTAAAAATAGGTGGTTAATATTATTGGCATCTTTATCTGCAAGCACTTTGACCTCATTTAGTGTTTTATGAGCTTTCAGTTTGATGTTGACAACCGTGTCGGCGCTTTGCGACAGGTTCATATTTGTATCCTCGTATCCCACGTATGATATTCTGACTTGGGCATCTTGTTTTTGTTGTTTAAAACTAAAGAAACCAAAGTTATTGCTCACAGTACCTACATGATTATTTGGATTGTAGATGCTGGCATTAATCAGACTTTCGCCTGTATCAGCATCGTAAATAAAACCACTGATTCTAACTGTTTGCTCCTTTGAAGGGATGGGGATAATAAAAATCTTATTGTCATCTAATACCCAACGGAATTTTTGGGTGTTGATACATTGTTTTAGGTAATGATCGAGACTGGCAGTTGTCGATTCGATTCTGATTTTTTCATCGGTATTGATTTGGCTGGTGTAGCTTAACTCTATGCCTGTCTGGCTCTGTATTTGTTGGAAAATTTGTTCAATCTTGTAAGTCTGCTTATGTAGATTAATTTTCTGTTTTAAACTTCCTTTTTGAGCAAACAATGAAATGCTTAGTAAGGATATGAAAATAAGAGTAAGTATAAATCGCATAGGTAATTGTGTGTAAATCGAAACGGCCGCAAATTTGTATAGAATTTTCAGTTTAAACAATATTATTTTAATGATTCTTCTTTACGGACTTATAAATACAAATGCCCCACCGATATTTCGGTGGGGCTCATATTCAAAATGACTATGAATGTATCATCTATAAAAACTTATTTCATTCTCATTTGTGATTCTTCTTTCATGATATCGAAATTGAAATCAATTTCTCTATTATGAAATGGCGTTTCGGTATAGGTGTTTTGCCCTGTGAATTTGTTCCTTGAATGTCGTAAATCGACATGAGTCACTCTCTTATTGGTCATAAAACCTGGGAAATAGGGTGCCTCAATATAAAATGTATATGAGTCGTGAGAGTTGTACCAAATTTTAACTCTAAACTCATCAACATAATAACTAGGATAATAGACATAGGTTTTACCAAGCCCGCCAAAACTAGCATGCTTCAATTCACAATCTCTTCCATTTACCGATACGCCACCGTTTAGAATGTCTACATAATTGCCATTTTTATCATTTACCTTAATAATCAATTCTTTATTGTTATCGAAATCCTGATAAATATGCGCTGAAACGTACAGACTTGATGGGTCGTGAATTTCAACATCCGAAAGTGGTGATTCAGAACAAGAACTGATTCCTATGAGGAGTGTCAGACTGATGAATACATTAATTATTCTATCCGAAGTGCGCATAATTCCTTTTTGTTTATTCCAATTGAGAATTACATATTTGTTATGCACACGGTGTAATGCTGTATAGTATGATTTTAAGATAGATTTTCGTAAACTCCAATCTGTTCTCAATTCAGTAAATATGGATTTTAATATCATAGTTATTTATTTAAGATGATGGAGATTTATCTTAATTTCAGTTTCTTACATCTGCTTTTTAAAGATGTAACGCGTAATGAAAATACCTTTATCATCTCCTTTACCACCATCTGATTCTACAGCAGAGTTCACAAATGCTAATTCCCATCCTTCGCTAACTAGTGTGTTTATTTTCGATGATAAAAGCGCATCATTCGAAGCAATATTCTGGAAATTGATACCTGCTATTGAGTAGAAATTTAAAAGCTTTGTTTCAGCAAATCGCTCTACTTTGGCATCCTTACGTTTTACATTTTTTTGCTTGCTCTTTTTCCCATCGGTACGTTCTGTTGTAAATTTCTGAGCATCCATAGGATTCTTTTCTTCGATAATTCTAGAACGCCCTAATCCCATGGGTACGATAGACTCAATTGATGTGATTATCTTGTATTTTACTGATTGTGCGTTCGATTCGAAAACAAATGCTAAGGCGATAATTGCCAATACTAATACTTTTTTCATTTTTCTATTATTTATTATTGTGTTGTTAAAATGCTAAACCTAATGTGATACCTGCTCTAAGCGAAAACCCTTCCCAAGTATCGGTGTCAAAATCGTCTATTTTACCTGTTTTAACATCTAAATCGATATTACTGTACGATGGACCAATAAACCATTCGAAACTCACCCTCTTTTTAAAAATATACTGTTGACCAACGATCAAACCTCCGCCGATACTATTTAATTTGGCTTCATTATTATCAAACTTTTCTTCTAAGTCGAAATTAAAATATCTTAAATAGGGTGCTACAAAAAAACCTTCAGGAGCAGGACTGTCCGATAAATAAAAACGATATTCGGGTGTAATACCCCAACCTCTTACTTTGGTGTCGTCCCAGGTTTTTCCAGTATAAAACAGTCCAAGTTGTACAGAGCTATTATCGTTTATTTTATGCTCTACAAAGAACGAACCTGTTCTCACCAAGGGGCTTAATAAATTAACTTTTATAAGGGTCTCCTGTGCTTTAATGCCTGAGCATAGGCATAATAGTGATAGGCTTATAAGTAGGACTATTTTTTGCATTAATTGTTTATTTTATGATGTAACTATTTTTGTGTTTTATAATTTTTACTTGCAGTAATATTTCGAGTTGATGAATAACAAGGTCAATTTCATTTTTATGGAAAGCGATTGTGATATTTAAATCTTTTATTTTCTGGTTTCTATTGTCAAATTTTACCTTGTAGTGCTTTTCCAAATCTTTTAAAACCTGCGTTAGAGGAACCTGATGGAATCTAAGCGCTTTAGTTCTCCACGAATCCTGATTATTGAATTTAGATTTCAGTTTAATCACCTTGTGGTTTTTAAGTAAACCCACATCGCCTTTTACCAATACTAATTCCTGCTCTTTGTCTTTTTTCGATTTCAGACTCACTTTACCTGTTTTTACACTTAACTCGGTACTACTATCGGCTTTATTATAAACATTAAAGCTGGTGCCTAAAACTTTTATAATAGCCTCGCCCGATTCAATAATAAAGGGTTTTTTCGCATTCGGTTTCACATCAAAAAATGCTTCACCTTCTAGTTTTACCAATCGTTTGTCATCGTCAAACTTTTTAGGGTAAACCAACTTGCTATTTTCGTTTAAATACACCATTGTGCCATCAGCAAGTAGGATTTCGCTCTGCTCTTGTTTTGTTTTATTTCGAGCAATTTTACCAAAACCAGGTGTGTTTTCGTGTAAATAAATCAGGCTCACACCCATTGTGATCATTATGGCAGCAGCATATTTTAGCCAGGGGCCTAATCTGTTCTTTTTTGCTTGGCGCTTGGCTTGTATTTTTTTCCAATCGGCTTTTTCGTCAATTTTCGAAAATACCTTGAGTTGCTCGCTAGCCGACCAAATCTGCTTCATTTTTTCGAAAAGCTCCTTATTGGCATCCGAAGCCTGCAACCATTCGTTAAGCTCTTTCTCTTGAGCTGCATTGGCGCTTCCTTGCAATACATTTTGCAAAACTTCCTCGTTAATATGTTGATTTCGATCTTTCATTTTTTGCTTTTCTATTACTAAGACAAGTTGAGGGTTTATAACACGTACCTCTAATTAAAAAAAACTTCATTTTTTTATTCAATGCTCGACAATAGCAGTAACATGAAGGTTTTAAGTAGGCTAGGAGCCAGTTGATTACGAAGGGTTTTTAGAGCTTTGCTAATTTGTGTTTCTACGGTACGTTTCGAGATGTTTAAATAATCAGCTATTTCCTGATTACTCAATCCCTCCATACGGTTCATCTTAAAAATATCGCGACATTTTTCAGGCAATTCCTCAATAGCCTTATATAGTTCGTATTCTAATTCGCTTTGTCCATATAACTCATCATTTTCGTAGCTGCAATCTCCATTTAGATACCTAATGCTTTCGTGGTGTAAGGCATGTGTCTGTTTTTGCTTGATGGTGTTGATACAAGCATTTTTTACCGATTGGTACAAATGAGATTTAGCCGATGTATGTATGCTTAAAGCTTCTTTTTTGTCATATAGCTTTACAAACACATCTTGAACTAGCTCGCGCGAAAGGTCGAGATCTTTTAAAAATTTATTGGCATAAACACACAGTAAGGAATAGTACGAATGATACCATTCTTCTATACTTGCTTCGTTTACCAGAACCAATGTTTCGCTTGTTTGATGGGTCATATATGTCTCTTTGTTAACTTCTGCTTAATGTTTTTTGTATGACAAGTGAGAAGTGCGGTACACTTACTTAAAGTGAAAATATTTTTATAAATAATTGCGACAAATATAATAAGGATACTATTCAGCCTTTGTAAGACTGCACAAAGAACTATTTTTTCATTCTGACTTTCGCGTTAAATGATGTCTTCTTAAGAAGGAAGAAGAAGAGCAAAAATCAAAACATAAATTTATTTCTAAAAGCAGTACGTGTTTGGTTCAATTGAAATGTCTTGTTGGAGTTAAAGATAAATTAATATCAAATTTCTAACATACATGATGCGTAAAA
>Ga0209379_10000783_pt1 | contig 23302 bp, 23 predicted proteins | sample tdDd001_FD_187124 | JGI IMG/M metagenome (GOLD analysis project Ga0209379, IMG submission 187124) | Marine sediment microbial communities from the Atlantic coast under amendment with organic carbon and nitrate - tdDd00.1 (SPAdes)... | ecosystem: Environmental > Aquatic > Marine > Coastal >...
AAATCGTCGTCGTCCATGGCGGGTAAGTCATCATGGATTAGCGAGTAGGCATGAACACACTCAACCGCTGCCGCGGGTGTGTCGAGTTCGGCCAAGGTGCAGCCAAACATTTCGCCAGTAATGTAGACCAAATATGGCCTTGCTCTTTTGCCACCCAGCAATAGGCCATAGCGCATGGCTTGTACCAAGGCTTGCTGCTGGTGAGGGATCTTGTCTAACCAAAGGTTGAGCTGCTGATTACTGCGCTCTTGATACGCAGATAAAGTCATTGTCATGGATTATTCTTCAGACTCAGTTTCTTTATTCGAGTAGGTTTCGAAAGGCGTTAGTTCGGCTTGGTCGTCATCTTGCATTAAGATGGCAACGCGTTGTTCTGCTTGAGATAGTTTATCTTGTCCTGCACGAGCAAGAGTGATGCCGCGCTCAAATTTTTTGAGGGCATCTTCTAAGGCTAAGTCACCACTTTCTAGTTGTTCGACAATGCTATCGAGCTCTTCGAGCGCGCCTTCAAAGGACATATTTTCAGGTTTCTTACTGGCCATATTCTTTCTGCTGTTTGGACGATCCCCGCACGTTACCTTAGGCTGTCTATTGGGTCAACGTTCGGCTGGGTTTTTAACAAGGCGGCAGTATAGCAGTTTTTGTTGCTATTGGGTTAATCCGGGTGAGTGCCAGCGAAGAAGTTGGCCAATTTTGTGTAAATAAGTGAATGTTTAGCCCAGAAATCTCAGTGAAACAAATTTCTAATCTGGTGAGAGATTGCTATTCTGTTAGCTTAAAGGGAGAAATCGTGATTGATGTTAGAAAATCCCTAAATATTAATCAGTTTCTGCCGATAATCTGGGTTGAGCGCACAGTAGAACGATTTGGCATGAGGAGTGCTTTGTGGATTTAGCAACGTTAATAGGCCTGATTGGCTCTTTTGCTTTCGTCATTATGGCGATGGTATTGGGTGGTGGTATCGGTATTTTTATCGATGTCCAGTCGATACTGATCGTAGTGGGCGGCTCTACCTTTGTAGTATTAATGAAATTTACCATGGGTCAGTTCTTTGGTGCGGCAAAAATCGCGGCCAAGGCTTTTATGTTTAAAACCGACGAGCCAGAAGACCTAATTTCAAAAATTGTTGAAATGGCCGACGCGGCGCGTAAAGGCGGTTTCCTTGCATTGGAAGAGATGGAAATCACTAACTCCTTTATGCAAAAAGGCATCGACTTATTGGTTGATGGCCACGATGCCGATGTGGTGAAGGCGACGCTGCAAAAAGATATCGCTTTGACCAACGAACGTCACGAATTTGGTAGTGCGACCTTTAAAGCCTACGGTGATGTGGCGCCAGCGATGGGGATGATCGGTACCTTGGTTGGTTTGGTAGCCATGCTTTCTAACATGGATGACCCGAAATCCATCGGTCCTGCGATGGCGGTAGCACTTTTAACCACCTTGTATGGTGCGATATTGTCTAACATGGTGTTTTTCCCGATTGCCGACAAATTGAACTTGCGTAAGGAGCAGGAAACCTTAAACCGCCGCCTTATTATGGATGGGGTGCTCGCGATCCAAGATGGTCAAAACCCTCGAGTAATCGACAGTTATTTGAAGAACTACCTTAGCGAAAGCAAGCGTGCTCTTGACGTTGATGCTGAATAAGGAGCAATGTGATGGATGATGAAGACAAGTGTGATTGCCCACCACCCGGTCTCCCGGCGTGGATGGGGACCTTCGCGGATCTCATGTCTCTGTTGATGTGTTTCTTCGTATTGCTGCTGTCATTTTCAGAAATGGATGTACTTAAATTTAAGCAAATTGCGGGCTCGATGAAGTTTGCTTTTGGTGTGCAAAACCAATTGGAAGTCAAAGACATTCCAAAAGGCACCAGTGTGATTGCTCAAGAGTTTCGTCCCGGCAGGCCAGAGCCGACGCCGATCGACGTGATTATGCAGCAAACCATCGATATGACCCAGCAAACGCTGGAGTTCCATGAAGGGGACTCTGATCGGGCGGGGGGAACCAAGCGAGACGCGGGTAAAATGACCGGTGGTCAATCGCCAGAAACCTCGACCCAGATGAACCAGAACACCGAGTCTATTCAATCTCAGCAGCAGTCCGAAGCGCAATCTGAGTCTCAGTCGGAAGAGATTGAAACCATCGTTGAAAGCATCAAAAAGGCGCTTGAGAGAGAGATGGACGAGGGCGCGGTCGAAGTCGAGAGTCTGGGGCAACAAATTGTGATACGCATTCGTGAGAAGGGGGCGTTTCCTGAAGGCTCTGCTTTCTTACAGCCTAAATTTAGGCCTTTGGTGCGCCAGATTGCCGAGTTGGTAAAAGATGTCCCCGGCATCATTCGCGTGTCTGGCCATACCGATAATCATCCGCTGGATTCCGAGCTTTATCGCTCTAACTGGGATCTTTCTGCTCAGCGAGCGGTGTCGGTGGCCCATGAAATGGAAAAAGTGAAAGGCTTTGACCATCAACGCTTGCGCGTGCGAGGCATGGCCGATACCGAGCCTCTGATGAGTAATGACACCATTGAAGGTCGGTTAGAAAATCGCCGTGTCGAGATCAATATCATGCAAGGTAAACCGCACTATAGCGAAGAGGTCTCGACTCAGTAGTGACCACTGACCAAACCGAGAAAAAGGTGAGCCCACGTGCTCGCCTTTTTTATTATCCATAGCTCGTGTATAATTCCGCGCCTTAGATTTGCCCGTTGGCAACACCATTTCGAAACAGTGAAGAGCAATTATGAAGTTTATCGTTAAACCCCATCCAGAGATTTTCGTTAAAAGTGACTCGGTTCGTAAGCGCTTCACTCGAATTTTGGAATGTAATATTCGTATTATTATTCAAAAGCATACTGAGAATGTAGCGGTATTTAACCGCCGTGATCATATCGAAGTTACCTCGGAAAGTGATGAGTATTACGAGCAGGTGTTGGCAATTTTGCAGCAAACATCCGGTATCCATCACTCGTTAGAGGTGAAGCAGTCTGAATATAAAGACATGCACGACATCTACGAGCAAGTGCTTGAGTTGAGTCGCGATAAAATCGAAGGCAAAACGTTTGTGGTGCGTGCTAAGCGCCGTGGTAAGCATGAGTTTACTTCTATCGAGCTAGAGCGTTATGTGGGTGGTGGTTTGAACCAAGCGGTTGAATCGGCGCGCGTTAAGCTAACGAAGCCAGAAGTGACGGTGAACATCGAGATCGCCAATGACAAGCTAAACCAAGTGATCGCGCGTCATAAAGGTTTAGGCGGTTTCCCTCTGGGGACTCAAGAAGATGTGCTTAGCCTAATCTCAGGCGGTTTTGATTCTGGTGTTTCAAGCTACCTACACATCAAGCGCGGCTCTAAAACGCATTACTGCTTCTTCAACTTAGGCGGCCCTGCACATGAGATCGGTGTTAAGCAAGTCTCACACTACTTATGGAATAAGTACGGCTCTTCTGCCAAAGTGAAGTTCATCTCTGTCGATTTTGAACCTGTGGTTGCTGAGATCTTAGAGAAAGTCGATGACGGCCAAATGGGTGTGATCCTTAAGCGTATGTTTATGCGTGCGGGTGGCATGCTGGCAGAGAAGTTTGGTATTCAAGCCTTGGTAACGGGTGAAGCGTTGGGTCAAGTATCGAGCCAAACGCTGACTAACCTTCGTCATATCGACAACGTGACCGATACGCTGATCCTACGTCCACTGATCAACTGGGACAAAGAAGACATTATCGACTTGTCTCGTGAGATCGGCACGGAAGATTTCGCTAAAATCATGCCTGAATACTGTGGTGTGATCTCACGTAAGCCTACCGTGAAAGCGATAAAAGGTAAGCTAGAAGCAGAAGAAGAGAAATTCGACTTCTCAATCCTTGACCAAGTGGTTGAAAACGCGCGCGTGATGGACATTCGTGATATCGAAAAAGAGAGCAAAGAGCAAGCGCCAGAAGTGGAGCAAGTCGACGCGGTTGAACAACACGCCGTCGTGCTCGATATCCGTAGCGCGGAAGAGGAAGATGAAAACCCATTAGAAATTGATGGCGTGGAAATTGTTCACATTCCTTTCTTCAAACTAGCCACCAAGTTTGGTGACCTCGATCAATCGAAGAACTACTTACTATACTGTGACCGTGGCGTGATGAGCCGTCTGCAAGCGTTATACTTGCAAGAGCAAGGTTACAGCAACGTGAAGGTATACCGACCATAAGTGCGGGTTACAGGCGACAGGCCGCTTCGCTACAGGTTACCGGAGTTTAAATAGCAAACCGCTCATCGTTAAGATGGGCGGTTTTTTTATGGGCGAAGGGAGAAGAATACAGAGACGGGCGTTGTCCTGAGTATACAGAGAAGCAGAGGCTAGAGCGCTGCGCTTCTAGAGACGAGACCGTTTCACTCCTATAACAGCAAAAGAAACTTCTTTTCGCTCTTATAGCCTCTAGTCTCTATAAGGGAGCCCGCGACCGCTCTGTATTCTGTATTCTCATGAGCGCAGCGAATTCTCTTTGTTCAGGCATAAAAAAACACCGCCATTAAGGCGGTGCTAAAAAATTGACAGACAGGTCAAAATAATACAGGAAGTATATGCCAGCGGAGGGTTAAACCACTGACATGGTGGTAGATAAACTACCAACTCGAAATTCGAGTTAATGCAAACACAACATCGCAACAACTCAGCCAATTGATTACCATAGATAATCAAGCCGTTCAGGCTTCGCGTTGCGTGGTGAAATATAGAATTTCTCTGGCCGCGAGGCAATCGACAATTTATAATGTTTCAGATTACAAAAACTAATGCTTAACGAAAAGGTGAAACATGTCGAGACGTCTGCCCCCTCTCAATTCGCTTAAGGTCTTTGAAGCGGCTGCTCGCCACTTGAGTTTTACTCGAGCGGCGGAAGAATTATTTGTTACTCAAGCGGCGGTTAGCCATCAGATCAAAACCTTAGAGGACTTCCTTGGCCTTAAATTATTTCGCCGTCGTAATCGCTCTTTATTGTTAACAGAAGAGGGGCAAAGTTACTTTCTTGATATCAAAGATGTGTTTACTTCTTTGTCTGAAGCAACAGATAAGGTATTGGAACGTAGCGAAAAAGGCGCATTGACCATCAGTTTGCCACCCAGCTTTGCCATCCAATGGCTGGTGCCTCGATTGGCCGACTTTAACCAACAAGAGCCCGACATTGATGTGCGGATCAAAGCCGTGGATATGGATGAAGGTTCGTTAACCGATGATGTGGATGTTGCTATCTACTATGGCCGCGGAAATTGGCCGGGATTGCGTGCCGATAAGTTGTATCAAGAATTTCTGATCCCAGTCTGTTCTCCCCAGCGACTATTGGGAGATAAATCATTAGAAACACTAGGGGATCTAAAACATCACACTTTGTTACATGATACGTCACGTAAAGAGTGGAAACAGTTTGTCCGCGAGCATGATATCGACGACGTTAATGTCAATCATGGTCCTATTTTTAGTCATACGACTATGGTGCTGCAAGCAGCGGTTCACGGCCAAGGTGTTGCACTTGGCAACAACGTATTAGCCCAGCCGGAAATCGACGCCGGGCGCTTAGTTTGCCCATTTGACGAAGTCTTGGTCACCAAAAATGCTTTTTATGTGGTGTGCCATGAACAGCAAGCCGACACGGGACGAATTTCAACTTTCCGTGACTGGATGTTGGCGAAAGCAGCGAAAGAGCAGCAGGAGTTGATCTAATGGACAACCAGTGTATTGACGGCGAAGGGCGGATCACTTTTTTGTTTGCTCATGGCGCGGGAGCAGGTATGGATCATGCGTTCATGGCCGAGGTTGCCAAAGGCCTTGCTGAGCATTCAATTCGTGTAGTGCGGTTTAATTTCCCTTACATGCAAAAGCGCTTGCTGGATGGAAAGCGACGTCCGCCCGATCGCGCGCCCAAGTTACTGGCTGAGTTTGAGGCTCAGATAGAGGCGTTTGCCGAGCAAGGACCGTTAGTTATCGGCGGTAAATCGATGGGCGGGCGCATGGCAAGCCATTTATCCCACCGAGCAGAGGTCAAAGGCATCGCCTGTCTCGGTTTTCCTTTTCATCCGCCGGGAAAGCCAGAAAACTACAAAGGCGAGCATTTGGCAGACTTAGCCAAACCGTGTCTTATCTTACAAGGTGAGCGAGACCCGTTTGGGCGCCAAGATGAGTTTGGCCAATTCAAACTTTCGACCAGCATTCAAACCGAGTTTCTTCCCGACGGCGATCATGGCTTTAAACCACGCAAGAAATCGGGCTACACCGAAGCGCAGCACATTGCGACGGTCGTGACGAAATTAGCGGCCTTTATCCATGAGGTGGGCGATGAAAAGTAATGGGCTTATTTCAATTGCCGCGCTTTTCGGGGCGATAGCGGTAGGTTTAGGAGCGTTCGCAGCACATGGGCTTAAAGGAAGCTTGTCGGCTTATCTGTTGGGCGTATTTGAAACAGGCGTGACCTATCAGTTTATCCATACCTTTGCGGTGTTGGTGTGCGCAATCCTTATTCGCCTCGATATTGGTAAAAAAGCACAAAAAGGACTGCTATCTGCGGCCATTTGCTTTATTATCGGCATCCTTTGTTTTAGCGGTAGCCTATACGCACTTGCCCTTACGGGAATAAAGTGGTTTGGACCTATCACTCCGTTGGGTGGTGTGTTCTTCATGATCGGTTGGGTTTTACTTGCTGTTTCTGCGTTAAAAATAAATGAGGTAAGTCAGTGAAACACTTAATGCTTTATTGCCGTCAAGGCTTTGAAAAAGAGTGTGCTGGAGAGATCCAAGATAAAGCCAGCCAACTGGAAGTATATGGCTTTCCACGTGTAGTAAAAAACTCAGGCTACGTATTGTTTGAGTGCTACCAAGCTGGGGAAGCGGCGAAGTTGGTCAAGGAGCTTGATTTCAAAGCGCTGATTTTTGCCCGCCAGATGTTTGCCGTGGCCGCTGAATTTACTGAGCTGCCATCAGAAGACCGTATTTCACCGATTTTGGCGACGTTGTCTGAGGACGAAGAGTTGCCAATGTGCGGTGATTTGGTGATTGAAACCCCCGATACCAATGAAGCGAAAGAACTGCTGAAATTCTGCCGTAAATTTACCGTACCGCTTCGTCAAGCGATGCGTGGTAAAGGCCTTCTTTTCAAAAAAGAGAATGCTAAAAAGCCATTGATGCACGTCTGTTTCGTTGCGCCGGGCCACTGTTATGTTGGCTACTCATTAACGCAAAACAACTCGGCCTTCTTTATGGGGATCCCGCGTTTAAAATTCCCAGCTGATGCACCGAGCCGTTCCACTTTAAAACTGGAAGAGGCATTTCATGTCTTTATTCCCCGTGAAGAGTGGGATACGCGTCTTGCGTCCGGTATGTGGGCGGTAGACCTTGGCGCTTGTCCGGGGGGCTGGACCTATCAACTGGTGAAGCGCTCTATGTTTGTTCATGCGATTGATAACGGCATGATGGCAGACAGCTTGATGGAAACTGGCCAAGTGAAACACCACACCGAAGATGGCTTTAAGTTCGAGCCGCCAAGAAAGAACGTTACTTGGTTGGTGTGTGACATGATCGAGAAACCGTCACGTGTTGCGCAGCTGATGGGCGAATGGCTCATCGCGGGTTGGGCGCAAGAAGCGATTTTCAACCTGAAGCTGCCGATGAAAGGCCGCTATGATGAAGTGCTGGAAGATATTGAAAACTTGAAGAAGTTCTTAATTGAAAACAAAGTGAAGTTCAAGCTTCAAGCCAAGCACCTTTACCATGATCGTGAAGAGATCACGGTGCATGTTCAGAGCCTGTCGAACATCTCGCCGCATTAATAGTCAGGCGCTGTTTCGTGCATGGGAGTTGGATTTAGGCTCCCTGATAGAAACTAGAAACTAGAAACTAGAAACTAGAAACGATAAGAGCAAGTGCTGAGTAGTCAGCACTTGCTCTTTGCTTTTATAGCAGCGCAGCGGTCTAGTATCTAGAAGCGTAGCGCCCTCGGTCTCTATGCTTTTTCTTTTTACTCATTCACTGGCCACATTTCCCAAAGCTGTGACTCCATGCTCTCTTCGGTTGAATCGCTGATCACGTTAAAGAAATCTAAGCCAGTCTGCTGCTCAACGGCATCAATGGTGGTGATAAAACCTGCTAACTCGCTGCCCGATACATCGCGGTGTGGGACGATAAAGGCGATCGCTTCGTCGTAATTTGGATCGAGAATAACCTTGTAGTAGGCGCTAGGGATTACAACATTGTTGCCAATGGAGGCTTCATTACCCGTAAAGATAGGCCCTGTCACGACATACAGTTCATCGTAGGTATTGGCCAGATCGCGCACGTGCTCTTCAAGTAAACGCCAACCGACACGGTTAAAACCGGGCAGTTGGGGAGACATGTTGCTCAGTAAGAAGCTTTGTTGCATGGATTGTTGGCTGAAGTCCATGGCCGCCGACGGGGCTAAGTGACCGCGATCGTAACCGGATTTGCTGTAATCTGCGAGAGTGGATTGAGCATAAGTGGGCAGTTCAGCATCGGCTTTAAAGTTGTTACTGCGTTTATAGAACGCGTTCACGCTCTCTTTGGTGAGGTGGTAGGCCACCCAATCGGCGTTTTTGGTTTGGTAGTTATAGCCGACAGCGTAACCATCTCGGCATAGTACCTGATCACTGTTATTAGAAGGCAAACCTTTCTCTAAATGTTGTCCGCACGTTTGGGCATAGACAGAGAAGGAGGTAAGCAAGCTAAGGGTAAGTAGGAGTGTTTTTTTCATTATTGTGTCTCGTTTCCAGAGTAAAACAATGAAAGTAATCAGATCTATCAATAATGATGTGAGTTAGATTAAAAAATAATCAGAACGCAGTAAGGTATTGATAAGTTTATTATTTAGGCTGTGAACGGAAACGAAAACGCAACAGAAATGATGAACATATAAGAAGTGCTAAATGCGAAGTGCTAAAAGCGAAGTGTGAAAAGTGAAGGGCGGCGCAGCGCATGGGATGTGCGCTGCGGTCTTTTTGTTGGAGGTTATCCGGTTTTTGCTTCAAAGCGGATGTCTTGTAAGTTGAAGCCGAGCTCGATATCGGTTTTTAGTGCCGAGATTTGTTTGCACACTCGGGCGGACTCGATGTGTTCATCAAACTTTTTTCGGTATTTCGCTGGCAATTCATCGCTTGCGAACGCTTGCTCGATATCGGTAAATTGAGTGAGGATCTCTTTGGCCGCTTTGGGGCCGACCCCAGGAATACCAGGAACTTGGCTAGAGCTAACCCCAGTTAAGCCCCAATAGTCTGCAAGCTGCTCTGGCTTCACCCCAAACTCTTTGGCGATAAACGGCGCATCCAGCCAGCGGTGCTGAAAGTAGTCGCGGATCTGCAGTGTAGGGGAGAGCAACTGACAGTAGCCTTTGTCGGTAGAAATGATGGTGACTTTTTCACCGTGGCTGGCGACTTTGGTTGCCAGTGTCGCCACCAGATCATCCGCTTCATCCCCCTCAGAGAGCAAGGAGTCAATGCCCAGTTGCCACCAGGCGTCTTGAATCGCTTCTAGGCCTTGCATAAGAGGCTCTGGCATCGGCTTACGGTTTTGTTTATAGCTAGGTAGCAGTTTGGCGCGCCAGCCTCTGTCTTGTTCGTGGTGGTCGAATACCGCGATGATATGAGTGGGCTCACTTTCGTTAATAATACGGTGCAGGGTTTTGCTGGTGGTGTCGATGGTTCTTGCTATGTCGCTTGGGTCGGGTTGAACCGCGTGTACGCGGCGAATGAGATTAAGCGCATCGATAATAACAAGATGGATAGACATAAAGGCAATATAAACAAAAAGGGGCTAGGCCCCTTAGTGTAATAGATTGAAGGATTTATCTCTAGATTTCCCGACAGACTATTGAGCTTTGGCGATTTGGTAGCAGGGCACGTAGGCGGAACCAGGCAGTTTCATTCGCTGTTGGTCGACAAAGTCACTCAATAACGCGTCCATTTTTTTCATCAGTACCGGGTCGCCATCAATAATAAACGGGCCTTTGCGTTTTATTTCTCGGATCCCTTCGGCTTTAACGTTTCCGGCAACGATGCCGGAAAAGGCTTGGCGAAGTTTAGAGGCCAATACTTGTGGCTGTTGATTGAGGTGCAAATCCAAGTTGGCCATGTTTTCATGGGTCGGGTCAAAGGGGAGTTGGAACTCTGGCTCAATTTTCAACGACCAGTTATAGCTGTAAGCATCACCAGTAGACTTACGGTGTTCACGGACATCTTCCATGTTGCTCTTGATGATCCGCGCCGCTTTCGCTGGGTCATCGATGACAATTTGATAGCGTTTTTGCGCTTCCTCGCCAAGGGTTTCACCAATAAAGGTGTCTATCGAGCGGAAGTAAGCTTCGCTCTCTTTTGGCCCAGTTAATACGATAGGCATTGGCTGGTCGGCATTTTCTGGGTGAAGCATGATGCCTAAGATATACAACAGCTCTTCTGCTGTGCCCGGGCCGCCCGGGAAGATCACAATGCCATGCGCCATGCGTACGAAGGCTTCGAGGCGCTTTTCGATGTCTGGCATGATGATCAGTTCATTGACTATCGGGTTGGGTGGCTCGGCGGCAATAATCGATGGCTCGGTTAAGCCAATGTAGCGGTGGTTTTCGTAGCGCTGCTTAGCGTGACCGATAGCCGCGCCTTTCATTGGTCCTTCCATGGCGCCAGGTCCGCAACCGGTACAGATATTGAGTTCGCGTAGGCCCAGCTCGTGGCCCACTTCTCGGGTGTACTGGTATTCTATTGGGTTAATCGAGTGGCCGCCCCAGCATATAACGAGGTTAGGATCGATACCTGGATGTAAGGCACCACCGTTACGTAAAATACCAAACACCAAGTTAGTGATATGAGTGGCGTTGGTGAGGTTTAGACGCTGGTTATCGGCTAAGTGCATATTGACGTAAACGATGTCACGCAGCACAGAAAAAAGGTGTTCTTGGATACCTTTAATAATGGTGCCATCGACAAAAGCATGTTCTGGAGGATTACTCAGTTCGAGTTTTATTCCGCGCTCACGGCGCATCACGCTTACATCGAATGATTGGTATTGCTTGAGCAGTTCGTCGGAATTATCGGTGTGACTGCCAGAGTTTAGCACCGCTAAAGTGCAGTTACGATAGAGCTGATATAGCTCACTAGAGGCGGTTTTTTTTAAGCGTTCAACTTCAATCTGCGACAGTAAATCCATACTTCCCGCAGGACTAATATGAGTGATCATAGGCTACTCCTTGGGTAGGAAGTTATTGTTTTATATATCTACCCTATTACTTCACCTTACACAGGTTCGGCTGTTTTCGCCATTGAATTGTCAATAAAACAAGGGGTGGAGCATTCGATGGTATTACGATGTGAGGGGAGGTTACTGCCAGATAAGTTGACCGACGCCATTGCGCTTAGCGTGCTTTAGGCTGAGGTTCAGACGTTCTAAGATTTCTTCTGGTGTGTCGGAATCTTGGAAAGTGCAGCTTGAAATTGAGGTGGTAATTTGAATGCTTTGATCGCGGAACTTAAACGGCAGCTGACTGATCTGTTTTTGCAGTTGGTTGAGCAAAGCGTGTGTCTCGCTGTCTACTTGCTCTGGAAGCAAAATAATAAATTCTTCACCAGAGAAACGGGCGACGGTGTCGGTATCTTTTATCTTACTTTTGATGGTACGAGCAATGATTTTTAGCGCTTTATCACCGGCGGTGTAGCCAAAGCTATCGTTAAGGGCTTTAAAGTTATCGATGTCTATCATCACGATCCGCAGTGAATGCTGGGCTCTGATCCAGCGGCGGTATTCGAGTTCAAGCTTATCGGTGAGCGCTGCTCGGTTGTAGACCTTAGTCAGCGGGTCAAGTAGCATCCGCTGAGCCTGGTCTTGCAGGCGTCGACGGTAGTTTTGGGTCAGTTCGTAGACGGATTCAAGTTGGTTGTTCTCGTAACTGATCCGTTCGATCAGTTGTTGCTCGCGTTTTTCAACATGGGCGAGCCTTTCGGTTAACGAACTGATTTGCTCAAGAAGTGGGTTGACGGCTTTTTTAAGGCTGTCGATATCCGTCTCGCTCTCCATTGAGTGCTTGCTTTGTGTCACCAGCTCGCCAATTTCATTGTGCATGATCTTACGGTGCTCGTTGTAAGATTGGCTCTGTTCTAAACTCTTATCGACATGCTTGAGCACGCTAGAGAGTGAACCGTTAACTTGGTCAAGAAATTGCTCGGATGACTTACGCTCAAAATGGGTGCCTTGGATCACCAGTTTTAAGATCTGTAAAATCAGCTCGAAGAGATCGGGTGGCGAGACGCCAAGTAACAGCTTAGCCCGAATATCTACCAAGAGATCCCCCGACTCACCTTCAAAGTCTAACTCGGTAATTAAGTTTTGCAGTTCGTCAGAGAGGCGGTTGAGGTGGTCGTTGTCAATGTTTTGCTCAACGTTAAGATTATTGCGTGAGTTTGACGCCATGATCTTGGTGGCACGCTCGTAGAGCGTGAGCAAGCGAATGGCTTGGTCGATCTCTTTGGTGAGCTTGTTGCTTGGGAAATGAAGCAAGTTGCGCAGTTCGCGTTTGAGCTGTGCTGGGAGGCCTGGAATGCGTTGCAGCGTTTCTCCACTGTGTTTGATTCGTTCGTTCAGCTGGACTGTTTGCCTTTCCATGGTTACCGTGTTTTGCTTTAGCATCCTTTCTAATATAACGAGCTTGGGGATCAGCTTAGTGACATCTTGCTGTTGCTCAATGTCACTTTTAAGCGCAATAAGGCTACTATCAAGTTCTTTATTACGCCCCTGACACGCATCGGTCAAATTGGCAACGATACGCTTTAATACTTTTTGTTCTCTTGTAAATTTAAACAAGGAGTCACGTTGAGAAAGGCGTGCGTGATCTAATTTACACTTTAGATCATGCAGCTCTGTACGTAACTCTTGTTCAAGAGAATTAAAATCATTCATAAAATGCGTTGCCAAATAAACTTCGATGGCTAAAAACAGTTTTCTGATAATAACAAAAAACTAAACAACGTCACTTTTTTAAATGACTAAGTGCTCAATTATCACTCGGGCAGTGTCAAATTTTTGATGTCTTCCTCATTTTGACAGGAAGATTGTGCTTTTATTAACCCCTGATGGAGTGCTTGTTTACACGCGGCGCGAATATTATCGCTCGCAAAACTTGCTGCAGGTGCATTTTCAATGGCACGTAAATATACCCACTGACTCTCTTCATTACTTTTAAGCTTCTCGACGCTACGAGCCAAGTGCGTTGACATCAAGAGTATATCGATAAGCTCTTGGTCGTTAATTGCGGTATAAGCTCGCGGTAAGAAAGGATAATCTGCCATACCAACGCGCACTTTGCGCGATATTTTTCTATTGGGCTCAAAATCTGCGATCCAGCTGCAAACTTTATCAAAGATATCTTGTGGCGTGGCATCCGGATCGGTATTGGGCTCGACGTATAAGAACATAGCGTCAGAAAAGTGATACAGACGGGCGGGCTTGGTGATCTTGGTTGCGATGTAGTCACCAAAGGCTCGCTCAAGGCTTAACCCGGCTTGGTAACCTTGCTCTAAATAGGTGTGACGTAAAAATGGCAGATCGAACATCGCAAAGCGCAAGCGATCACTGAATGGTTCGTTGATAAGCTCACCCATTTGCCACTGTTCGAAGTTGGCGCTGCTGCGTTTTAAAGACCCAGGCAGTTTAATATTTAGCTTTCTTAGGTTTTGTAGCCCCGAACGAGTATGGGTGTACAAGTCTTCCGATAGGGCTTTGAGCTGATCTTGCATCTTGTCGATCAGGTAGCCACGACGTAAGGTGATAAAAATAAAAATGAGCGAGAGGATAAATAAGCCAAACGCCGTTCTTTGAAACTTTCGGTATTCCGCTTGAGCGCCTGATAGTTCGACCTCTAGGCCTTTGTAGTGGAGTGATTGCTCAATGATATCTTTTTGTTGGCGCAAGACATTTTCGTTTATCTGGCTTAAGCGCTCTTGTTGGTTTGCCGCAAGCTGGGAGTAGCTTTTCAGCGCATCAAGCGACGCTTGGTACTGCTTTCCTTTCTCGTAAGCTCTTGATAATACCAGAAATGACTGCTGCATAATGCCGTGGCTATTGAGTTCTTTGCCCAGTTTCTGGGCATCATTGGCATTACTTATGGCTTTATTTATTTCGTTTTGCTGTAAAGCTAAGGTGGCAGTAAGAATTAATGTGCGCGCTTGTAATGGCTTTATTTCAGTATATGTAACTAGGTTTCTAGCCTTAGTTAAATATTGTTCCGCGAGGGTGAAGTTAAATAATTGTAAATAAGTGTCAGCAATGCTCAATCGTAAATCGATAACATCGTATACATCACGAGCGAAATACTCATGATCTAGCACATTAAAATAGTGCACCAAGGCGAGGTTATACTTTCCTTGTAAAAAGTAAATATCAGCCATCTGTTTTAACACATCGGCTAAAACCAGTGAATGCTCAAAATTGCCGTAAAAATCCGCCGCTCCCGACAGGTGTTCTAGGGCTTTATCGAGTACCTGGCGCTGCATAAATAACTGAGCAAGTTGGTAGTTGGATCGAGCCAGTTGCAGGCTCGCATCTGCCTCGATGGATTTCCAATAACTGGTTAATAGCTCGGTCAATGCATTGTCATAGCTTTTGTAATGCAGGAAGTGTTGGCCTAAGGCCAAGTGAAACTCAATGGTGGTCTCGACGGCATTGATGCTCGCGAGGTAGGTTTGAGCGTGAGTAAACTCTGCTTCGGCCGCATCACGTTGACCTTGTGAAGAGTACACTTCTCCGCGCTGCATGCTCAATTGATAGTACAGCCCTTTACCAAGTTGAGTGGCTGAAGGCAGTTGGTTGAGCTCTGTTTCAACCAGATCTAGGATGGCATTGGTTTTGTCAGCGTCTCGGGTTTGGCGCCAGAGCAATTCGGCGTGGAGCAGTTTCGTTTCTTGTTGAATAAATGGCAGTTGGTATTGCTCTGCTAACTGGGAGGCGTTCTCTAAGTGGTGCAGTGCTTGATTTGGCTTACCGAGTAAAAACTCAGAGCGCGCGAGAACGTGAAAAGCGTCAATGGTGCTGTTTGGGGTTCTAAGCGTGCTGTCGGTATCTTCGCGCGGTAAGGACGTTGGCCCTTTCGCGCTATTTTCAGTGAGTTTTCTTTGGGTTAGAAACTTCTCCGCGATCAGTTTTGATTTCTTTGGATCAATTTCAACCAGCTTGGCCGCCTCATTTAGCACAGGTGAGGTGTAGATTTTCGCCTGTAGACTGGTTGTCCACAGCAAAAAAATAATGGCAAAGGGTGACCAAGCAAACCATTTCATTGGTTTTTTACTCCGAGCGGTAATGTGTTTATTGTCTAGCTAAGCGCAGATTTTGAGCTGGCATCTCTGAACTGGTAGAGCGATACGGGTTAATATCTAGCCCGCCGCGACGGGTGTAGCGTGCGTATACCGTTAATGAGGTTGGCTGACAGTATTGGGTGATATCGGTGAAGATGCGCTCAACGCACTGCTCATGAAACTCATTGTGTTCGCGAAAAGAGACAATATAACGTAATAGTGCTTCTCTATCGATCTTCGGCCCGGTGTAGTCGATCATCACACTGCCCCAGTCAGGCTGGTTCGTGATCAAGCAGTTCGATTTTAACAGGTTGCTAGAGAGTGTTTCAGAAACGACTTGCTCGCCCGCGGCGCCTTTGAGTATCGCAGCGTCAAAATCGTAGTGGTTAATGCGGATGTCTTGTTCATCGATGCATTCACCCGCCATCGGAACAATAGGTTGCTGATCGTAGTGACCGACAGGGTAGATAGCGACTTGAACGGTTTCGCCTGCGCAAGCGGATAGGTCTTTAGCTAATGCGGCTTGAACGTCATCCCAACAGGAAAACTGGGTCTGGTTAAAGCTGTTTAGGTACAGCTTAAAAGACTTAGATTCAATTAAGTTAGGGCTGGTGGCAGGTAGCGTGACTTCGCCAACGGCAACTTGGGGTAGGCCATTGTCATTTAGCCAAGACAGTTCGTATAGAGTCCAAATATCCACCCCGTAAAACGGTAAGCTATCGCCTAAATTAATATCGTCACGGTTAAGGCTACGTGGAACGGCTTGCAGTAGGCTAGGCTCGTACTGGCTGCTGTATTCGGTTTTTTGGCCAAGGGTTAGCCCCGCTAACTCTTTTGCGTTGGAATATTTACTCATACATGCTTAAAAAATTCGATTAGAATAGGGCAAAGTTTACTGAATCCCATTAACTCTGTCATTAACGTCGTTAAGAATACGTCGAGGCGGAGCCATAAAGAGGCCCCTTATGTCGCAACACCTTGCTAAAGTTCTATCTGAATTTAGTCAAAAATACCTTTCTGCTTGGCAAGAAAACAAGCAGACGTTTCCACAAAGCTTCGACTTGGTGGGCTTAGCGTCACCTTGTATCGAGTCCACCCAAGATGATTATGTGTTGTGGCAGGCGGTAACGAGAGACGAACCAGCGGATTTTACCAATGTAGAAAATGCGATTGAGTTGACCTTGCACGACGATATAAAAGCATTTTATGGCAGCCAATATAGCGCTGACATGGAAGCTATGTGGCAAGGCAAGGCGCTTACTCTTCTGCAAGTATGGAGCGATGATGATTTTGAACGTTTGCAAGAAAACATACTGGGCCACTTGGTGACCCAGCGCCGCCTTAAACTCAAACCTACGGTGTTTATTGCTGCAACCGAAGCGGAGCTTGACGTTATTTCTATCTGTAACCTAACGGGTGAAGTGATTTTTGAGCGCTTAGGCACCGATAAGCGCGATGTATTGGCGCCTTCGTTAGCTGAGTTTTTAGCACAACTAGAAGCGGTGGCAGCGTAGTTATGTATATTACCGAACTAACCTTTGAAGTTTATCGTGATACCTCGATGGGGGATGTGGAAAAAGCGATAAATTACGTGCTGGATTGCTTGCGCTATAACGGCCAAGTGCTGGGGCGTGAGTTACCCGTTAGCATGGAAGGCGGCGTTTTTACGGCTCGGGTGGTGTGCCCTGCGGACGATAGCTTGCATCCTCGTCATCATAGCTTGCAAGTGAAGAACGCTTTATCTCAGTTGGCAGAATACGGCCTGCTCGAGCCTAAGGTGAGAGTGGTGGGTGAAGATATGAACTCCGATCCGAGTGACGATTGTCACCTGCCAGAGTGGCAAATTCTTTATACCAGTTACCTACATACTTGTTCACCTATTCGTTGTGGTGAGCATTTTCAACCCGTACCGCTATACCGTCTTCCACCTGTTGCTAATGGCGATCAGAAACAGATCATCAAGTGGCAAGAAGATTGGAGCGCATGCGACCAACTGCAAATGAATGGCTCAGTGGTGGAGCACCCGTCACTGTATGAGATTTCATCGAGCAAGAGCTTATTGTTTAAGCGAGGTTGGGATCTGTGCCGTCGATTAAAAGTTGTGAGTGGCATTCCAACCTATTTGTATCTTTATCGCGTCGGTGGCACCAGCAAAGAGTCTGAACTTGCTCGTCGATGCCCTGTGTGTGACGGGGATTGGGCACTGGCTGAGCCTATTCATGGTGTGTTCGATTTCAAATGTGACGAATGCATGCTTTTAAGTAATTTGTCATGGGACTTTAAGGACTAGCGACAAAATAGGCAGTTTACAACACGCTGCCTGTTTACTAACCTATAGCTCTGTTATTCATCCGATTGTATAGAGCTATATGGTTTTATCTGAGCAACAAATTCAACTGGTTCAGGCGTGCTATCGTCAAATAGAAGAACACCCACAGCAGTTCACGGATTTCTTTTATAACAAGCTGTTTGAACTCGATCCAAACATGCAGGTGTTATTTAGAAATGACATGGCCATTCAGGGACGTAAGCTGGTTTCGATGTTGGAAATTGCGGCTTACGGCATGTCAGATCTCGATATGTTAGTGCCGATGCTAAGGCAATTGGCCGAAAGGCATAACGATTATGGTGTGAAAAAAGCACACTTTGAAATGTTAAGCGATGCCTTGCATTATGCTCTGGAGCAACACCTTGGTGAGGCGTACAGCGATGAACATCGCCAGGCTTGGCAGCAACTGTTAGATTTCATTATCTCCATAATGAAGCCAGAGATTAAAGAGTGTTAAGAATGAAATGGTAAGTGCGAAGTGGTCGAAGTTAGCACTTCGCACCTACTTAGCACTTAGAGCTTTGCACTCACCTTTTAGCAAGAATTCGGTCTAGGTGGTTGGCGAACTCGCGTCGGTCGGTTTGCGAAAGCGCACTTGGGCCGCCGGTTTGAACACCGCTTGAACGCATGGTATCCATAAAGTCACGAATGTTCAGTCGTACTTTGATGGTATCTTTGGTGTAAAGCTCGCCTCTTGGGCTTAACGCTTGGCCTTTTTTATCGATCACTTCATCAGCAAGGGGAATATCGGACGTTATCACCAAATCCCCTGGGTTGACTCGTTTTACGATCTCGTTATCCGCAATATCAAAACCACTGGCAACCTGTATCGAGTGAATATTGACTCGCTTGGGCACTGGTACATTGTGATTAGCCACGAAAGTGAGCTCTAATCCGGTACGCTCGGCGGCGCGCACTAAGGTGTCGCGGATAACTTTTGGGCATGCGTCAGCATCGACCCAGATTTGCATGGTCATTATTTGTTTTCCAGAGCCTCTATACGGCGCATTAGGTCGGCGACTTGCTGTTCAAGTTGCGCGATTCGGTCATTGTCATTTTGCTGTGGTTTCGCCACTTCAATTTTTGGAATACGTTGACTGGATTTCCAGCCTTTTAAAGCGGAAATGATAGCAGGCATTGGCACTGGAGTGGATAGTCGCGCTTTTACCAAAGCCACCGTCGGCTCTTTTCCTTGATCGGCGAGTGACTGCATCACCGTTTCTAATTCTGCTGTTACGTCTTTTGTTAGCACGAGCACTCCTAAAGATATCGATATAAAGCGGCTTACAAAGGGTCATTTGACTACTTGGCATATATTAAGTGCATAAATGCGCTTTGGCTAGCCGCAAAAGATGTGTTTTAAATCACACTTTGTTTTTTTTACTTTGATGAGAAAAAGAGAAAAACGCCATTACCCTTGTAAGAGATCTCTTACACGGCTTGTAGGATATAATGCCTTTATCTATGGGGGAGATGGCTAGCTCCGTTGTTAAGTGCTTGTTTTTGAGTAATTCTTCGGTTTTTATATCACTAGGGGCGATCTCTTTGTTGATATAGTCTATTGCCCATTTTAGCCAGATAAGTAATCTTAAGGGTGTCGGAAGGATGCTGACACGGAACAGGAAAGCACCAAGGATTTGGTTATCTTCAGGATGAAGATTTGGTTATTTAGGATGAATAATCAAGCAAGGAGCAAACAGGACATTGAACGGACTCAACAGTTACTAGGATGGTAACTACTAAGGAAAGACAATGGACACCTCTAGGATAGAGGCAAGGAACGAGCATCAGGATGATGTAAGGGACACCGCTCAAGGAACAAGTGAGTACGCTAATCAGGAAGGTTAGCAGATCAGGATAAGATCAAGGACACCGCTAGGAAGGCGATGAAAAGGATTACGCTGAAGGATACAGCGCTGCTATCAAGGATTTGATGCATGGAGCACTTTTAGTAGCTGGATTGCTGCGAGTAAGACTACGGCCCCGATACGCAAGTATCGGGGCTTTTCTTTTTTATAGAGTACAGAACGCTTCGCGTTGAGAATACAGAATTGGCTATGCTCATTTAGAAACTAGAAGAGCGGGCTGAGGTTTGTGCTCTTTTTTTTGCTCTTATAGAAGCGAAGCGGCCTAGTTTCTAGTAGCGCAGCGATCTAGTCTCTGCTTTTCTGTAATCTCAGGGCGCAGCCCGTCTCCGTATTCGCTCTTTTCTACCATCTAGTTAATGATAACTTCCTTAGTTATTGTTTTTACTAGTAAATGTTAACCCCGTCGATAAAAAGGTGCTATGAAGTGCCGCTTTCTTTAACTTTCAGAAGTCCGTCTGTATTTTCCTTGTACAATATTTAAACAGGGAAAGGTCTATGAATACGACTTATTTTAATAGTGTTAACCGATACAGCTGTTTGTATGTGGTAAAACCCGGGGATACGCTTTCAAAAGTTATTTTGAAATTTTATAACTTTAGATATGGCACTGATGGGTATCAGAGAGCCATGAAGCAAATCTTGGCAGACAATCCCACTATCAAAGACTCGAACGTAATTAAAATCAGTCAAACCATAAATTTAAGAGCAATCGATTCTAAGGAAACCTCTAAACCTTTAGTGTCAGCCAAAGAACAAGAAAACCTTGAGCTGACGATGAAAACGCTTTCCCAACCAGAACAAGAGATTTTTTCTCTATTGTCGGTTATGGAAGAATACTGGGGAGTAGGAAGTACTGGAACTGGAGTAACGTTTGCGTCTATGGGAATTCTCCTAGGCAGCCAGGACAAGGGAAATATAGCGCTGCTTAAACAGGTCAGTGAAGTCTATCAAAGTTACAAGTCAGGCAAGCTTTCTAAAGGTCAATATGATTACCGTAGAAAGCAGCTATTAGAGAAAGCGGCAAGAAATCTTGGCCCTACAGAGAAACTTCTTTTTAAAGGTAAAACAGCGAAAGAAGCGATGAGGATAACTAGAGCTAAAGGTGTCAGGCCTACTGCCGCATTGCATGGAAACACACAAAGATTATCCACGATATCCAAAGTTGCCGCTCGTGGCGGAACAGTACTGACAGCTGTAAATGTTGGAATGGCATGTCACCAAATAGCGAACGCAAAAACAAACGCAAAGAAAAATGAGATCTTGGTGGAAACTGCTGCTAGTGCGGTAGTTGGTGTGATGGGCGGTGCAGCAATTTCATTTTTTATTGTTGCAACTCCTGTCGGTTGGGTTACGGCATTGGTATTAGGTGTTGCATCGTCAGCAATAAGTTATGTCTCGGGAAAGGCGGCATTGCGATATTATCATGCGGATTATGGTGAGTCAGACCTTGTAACATTGACTGGAGTGAATAAGTTTTGCAGCTGATTCTAGAGATGATAGTTCGATACTCGTTTTGGGGAATGTTTATATTTGGTGGCTTGCTTATAGTATGGATAATCATCGTTGGTTTTCCTTTAATTATTCTTACCCCTCAACCAGTTAAAGATTATTGGTTTTTGGTAGGGGGAACCAAAGTTGAATCAGATTTGGCGACGGGCTGGGATTTTGTTGCACTTATTCTACGATTTTCTGTTGTGCACAGTGTTGCATTTCCATGGCTCGGAAAAAAAAGAGGATTAACCAAGATTCGAGAAGTTTGTCCAACATGGTTTGCTCACTATTGCTTGCTCTTTAGCGTTGTCACGAGTGTTTTGATGGTCGCAGGCTTTATATCAACCTTTATATTAATCATAGATAGCTATTTTCTGTCTTAAACAAAATACGTTGCGAACAATGGAAGTAATATGCAGCTAGTATTGGAGCAAATTATACATTACGCACTTTTTGGCGTTTTAGTTCCTGGTGGGATATTACTTGTATGGATCATTATCGTAGGTTTTCCTTTGATTGTTCTTACTCCACAGGCAGTTAGAGCTTACCGATTTGGAGGAGCAGACTGCACAGAGGTTGAGAAACATCTAGCTACTGGTTGGGATTTAGTCGCAATTATATTGCGCTTCTCCGTTGCTGCTAATGTCGCTTTTCCGTGGTTAGGCAAAAAAAGAGGGTTGAGTAAAATAAGAGACGTCAGCCCTTCTTGGTTTACTATTTATAGCTTTGTTTTTTATGTGGTTACTTGTTTGCTATCAGTGATAATCACGGTCTCGGCATTGATTATGACTTTTGATGTATATGTGCTCAGATTTGAATGATACGGCCCCTATAAGCAAGTATCGGGGCTTTTCTTATATTTGGAGCAAAGATAGAGTACAGAACGCTTCGCGTTGAGATTACAGAATACAGATTACAGAATTCGCTATGCTCATTTAGAAACTAGAGACTATAAGAGCAAGAGCGGACTGAGGTTTGTGCTCTTATAGCAGCGAAGCGGTCTAGCTTCTAGAAGGTCGCTCGCGACCGCTCTCGTTTCTTGCGCGCTTTCTGTAATCTCAGGGCGCAGCCCGTCTCCGTATTCGCTCTTTTCTACGCTCTACCTACATCCGATACGGCGGAATATCAAAGCCCACCGCCCGAAAACCAATCATGGTTAACTCCCCTTGATAATAATCATCACCCAAGGATGAAAACTCAAACTGATACACAGTATGCCAGCCAAAGCGGCCGTTTTTGTGTTTAAAGCGATGGCCAACGAAAGCGGTGCTTAAAAGCTGAATATCGAGTTGCTGGCAGCGGCGGGAGATGGCTTGTTTTGCAAGCTCTGATTGGCGTCTCTGCTGCCAGAAGGCAAAGCAGAAAAGCGTCAGGGCGAGTATTGCCAGCAAGTCGGATATCATTTATTGGCCTTTGGTATTTTGCTGCAGCTTAATCAGGGCTGAAGCCAGTTCTTGATTGGGGGTATTGTGCAGCATTGGCAGCAGCACCATACGCAGCTCTGGTAGCATGACAAGGTCAGCGAACAACTGGTTAAAGAGAGCTTGGTTACCAGACTGCGCTAAACGCAATAGGAACTGCTCGGAAACTGCCGCGCTGTTTAAGGCGCTCCAGCAGCGGCCTGCGATCGCAATTAATACTTCAGGGTGGCTGAGCCTTGGGCTCGCTAAGATGGTGTTGATGACGTTGGTTAAGGCTTGTTGATCTGCACCGGATAGCGATCTCACTAGGGCTGAGAGCAAGAATAGGTCGGGATCATCAGATTGACACTCGGCTAGCGTGAGTTCAGTCAGTCGCTCGGCTAGCTTTTCAGGTAGCGCGGCTGTGTGTTCCAGCGCGCCGAGTAGCGCGTACAGTGGCTCGCCAGGTAGGTGGTTGAGTGCTTTACGTACCATAACACCATTTTGCTCGCTGCTAAGACGCGCACAGATGTCGGTGATGCCTTGTAAACCGATGGTTTGCCAGTTATCCCAACCAAGGCCACCTTGGAAGTAGTGCTGGGCATGCTCGTAGTATTGGCTGGTGGACATGTCTAAGCTGGCACGAAGTTGGCTGTGGAATACCGCCATTTTGTCTTCCGATGGCTTGAAGGTGTATGGGTTCTTTGCCAGTTTTTGTTGCTGCTCTTCGCTGACCTCGCCGCCTAAGCGGGTGCCCATCGCTTCCAGAACATACTTAATGAAATTACCTATGTTGGCTTGTTTAAGTAGTCCGCGCTCATCTAGCTCAAATTTTAGAAACCAGATCCAAGGCTGTTTTTTTTCATTCCAGTAAGCAATCGCAATTTGGGCGTGGCGCTG
>Ga0209379_10000785_pt1 | contig 23254 bp, 20 predicted proteins | sample tdDd001_FD_187124 | JGI IMG/M metagenome (GOLD analysis project Ga0209379, IMG submission 187124) | Marine sediment microbial communities from the Atlantic coast under amendment with organic carbon and nitrate - tdDd00.1 (SPAdes)... | ecosystem: Environmental > Aquatic > Marine > Coastal >...
TTGCTCGGGAAAAATTGAAGATGGTCAAGCCGAACGAAATAATATATATTATACAAGAAGACAATGTTTTGACCGATGGGGTCGGATCGGAAATTTCTGATTGATTCTATCTGTTTGAGACGTTTATAATAGTGATGGGTCCTATGCCCCGCACACAATTATTCATTAACTAAGAGAGGATAAATTTTTTTATGGCCATCGAAGTGGGTAAGATTTTCGAAGGGACGGTAACAGGACTTGCTAAGTTTGGAGCTTTTATTAAGCTATCAACTGGAGAGACGGGTCTTTGTCACATTTCCGAAATTGCAGATGAATATGTTAAAGAAGTTGGCGATCATCTCAAAGAGGATCAAGCGGTTAAAGCTAAGGTTCTTTCCGTGGATGACAAGGGCAAAATCAGCCTTTCAATCAGACAAGCGTCTGAAAATGCAGCTGCGCCTCAGAAAAAGCAAGAAGAAAGAAGACCACGTCCAGAAAGCACTCAAGCAAGCAGACCACCTCGCCAAGGGGGAGGCAGACCACCTCAAGGGCGTTCTTCCCAGGGAAGACCACCTCAAGGTAAACCTTCTTCATACGGATCACGAGATAGAGGTCCTGCAAAGCCTAAAGATTTTGAAGGCATGTTGAGTGGTTTTATGAAAAATTCAGATGAGAAGCTCAGAGACGTTAAGAAAGCAGCCAAGTCTACTCGTAGGGGTAATGGTCACGGCACGCGTTAAAACAATGAGTATTTCGAATCGTACAGCTTAAGGCCAGACAAATCGTCCTTGTGGATAGAAATGTGCTGGTATAGATGCCCGGGATACCCCGGGTTTTTCTATAGCTTTTTTTGGTGTAAAGGTAGCCCGGGAGGTTTTGTTATGCGCGTTGCAGCGATTGATATAGGTACGAATTCTATTCGTCTTTTAAAAGCAGAAGTCATTGATGGGAAATTGATAAGTGGCAATAAGCAACTTGATATGACCCGTATAGGTGAAGGTGTGAACGAGACGGGGCGTTTGTCAGAAGCTGGGATGCAACGTAGTGTGGACGCACTTGTGCGTTTTGCGGGTGAAGCAAAAGCTTGGGATGCTGAACATATTTTTGCACTGGCAACAAGTGCGGTACGTGACTCTGAGAACAGAGATGAATTCATTAAACGTGTTTACGAAGCCAGTGGAATTGCAATTGATGTGATTTCGGGTGAAGAAGAGGCGAAACTTGGCTTTATAGGCGTTTTAGCAGGAGCGGGTGAGTTAGAGGGTCAAATTCTCGTTATCGACGTTGGTGGCGGAAGTACGGAACTCATCGTTGGCGATGCAAAGGGTATTCAGTTTGCACAAAGTGTGAATGTTGGCGCAGTACGGATGACGGGCAAACATATAACAACAGATCCTGTGTCTGATGCTGAATATGTAAATACTCAGTCGGATGTGGCTTTGTTAACAGCTAAAGTGGTTGAACTTCTGAAAACATTTAATATCACCAAAACCATTGGTATTGGTGGGACAGCAACAACGCTTGGTGCGATGAAACTTGAAATGGAGAATTATGACCGATTCGCCATTCAAAACAGCAGCATTGGTATTGTTGATATTCGTAACATGAATCAGAATTTAAAAAATCTTAGTATTGAACAGCGAAAATCGATAAAAGGGCTTCAACCTAAAAGAGCAGATATTATTTTGGCGGGTTCTATGGTTATAGAAACGGTTCTAAGTGCACTTCAAATTGATGAACTGTTTGTTAGTGATTATGATAATTTAGAAGGTTGTCTCGTGGATAGATTGCTTGAAAATGCATAATATAGTCGAAAATTGACTTGAAATACAAAATGTTATTGACAGATGCGGATCCCTCGTGTAATATATAACTTGTCGTCGAAAGTACGACACAGGCACTTGTTTTACTATACTTGGCGGCGTAGCTTAGTTGGCTAGAGCGTTCGGTTCATACCCGAAAGGTCGGTGGTTCGAGTCCACTCGCCGCTACCATTTATTTTTTCTTGACAAAGTATAGAAGATCCTGTAATATTGATTTTAGCTTCGGTAACGAAGCACTCAGCAATGGTTTTTAGAAATGAAGATGCAAGTAAGACGAGGCGCACAGCCGAGTGAAGGAAAGCGCGTATAACATACGCAACTGACTGAACGAGGATGGGCAACGAAGGATTACGTAGCATATTCGTTTATAAAATGGGAGTATAGCTCAGCTGGGAGAGCATCTGCCTTACAAGCAGAGGGTCATAGGTTCGAGCCCTATTACTCCCACCATATATGGCCTAGTAGTTCAGTTGGTTAGAACGCCAGCCTGTCACGCTGGAGGTCGAGAGTTCGAGTCTCTTCTAGGTCGCCAACAAAAGCAACACATCAAATGATGTGTTGCTTTTTTCTGTATGTATAATTTTCCGTTACTCTTCGTTGCTGAAATTTTGACAAGTCAGTCACGTACATCTGTACGCTCCTGCCATGTCAAAAATTCGCGCCTCGATTAACGAAAAATTATCTCATACAGAAATTGATTCATGATGAGATATTGAATTATATGATCTTTCTGCTGAGCTGGTCACGTACCTTTCGTACGCTCCCATCTCGTCAGAAATTCGCGCCTCGGCTAACGGGAAATTCTCTCAAACAGAAATTGCTTTAGTTTGAGATGTTGAAATATACTGTTTTTCTATCGAGCTGGTCACGTACTCAAGTACGGGGCCAGTTTTTTTAATGTCCCAAATTCGATGCCTGAATTATTTCAAATAGAAATTGAGGAAATATGATATTCATATATCAAACTCTCCTTCAAATTGACGCTGGTGGTCAATTCTGGTAATGTGATTCTATGGCAGGAGGGGATGAAATGATTGAAATTAGACGCGCTATACCTGAAGATAAAGCGCGAATCATAGAAATATCAAGCAAAATCTGGGACGGAGACGATTACCTGCCTCACATTTTTGACAAGTGGGTTAAAGATACAGAAGGCGAGTTTTCAGTTGTTACTGTAGAAGGTGTGGTGGCTGGGTGTTCGAAGATCACACGTTTGCCTCATAACGTACTGTGGTTTGAAGGGATACGTGTTGACTCAGATTATAGAGGTCAAGGGCTCGGGAAGAAAATGGCTGAATATCAGCTTCGAAGAGCCAAAGAACTTGGCTATGATCGACTTGAGCTTGGTACGTTTGTTGAGAACTATGAAAGTATTGCTATTATTGAAAAACGTGGATTTGAACGTGTGGCTGAACTGAAGTTTTTGTTTAAGGAGCTTGATGAAAGTTCTTTAAAAGAAGGCGTTAAAAAACCTAACGAGGATATTTTAAAAATTAAAGACCTATCAGAGGTTAGAAACATTATAGAAAAACTCAATACGCCATGCCGAAATGGTTATGTCAGCATGGACTGGACATTTGTGAAATGTGATGAAGACTTTTTAGCACATCTCATTGAGAGAGATGCAGTCTACAAAATTAAAGATACGGTGTTTGCATTTAGCAATTGGAATCAAAAGGACGACGGTATGACGGTTCATTTTATCATTGGGAACCATCAACAAGAGGCTCTTGATTATATTATAGATCAAGCGTTGATCGCCAAGGCTTCAAATATAGTTCTTATGTCCAGTGGCGCTTTGGAAGAACGTGAGTTGTTCATTAAAAATGGATTTATATCAATTACAGAATCAGAACGGGATGCATACGTTTACCGACTGAAACAAGGGAAAGGAGCAACTCATGTTAAATCAAAGTGCAATTGAAAACATATTAACCGCAGCGTTATCAACCGGTGGTGATTTTGCAGAAATCTTTGCTGAAGATAAGCATGTTACAGCCATTGATATGATTGGCGGTCGTATTGAACGGGCCAACGCTGGTCATGATTTTGGTGTGGGCGTTCGAATCTTTGACGGAACAAACAGTGTTTATGCCTATACAAACAACGCGACGCCGGAAAACCTTATAGAGCTGGCAAAAACAGCAGCAATTTCAATTTCTGGTGTTCCAAAAGATTTAGGCATTAGTCTTGTCAAGGAGGACGCAAAGTCTTTGCACAAGATTAAAGTATACCCTGCTGACGCGCTTAAGTCGGATAAGGTGGCTTTATTAAAAAGAGGTTATGAGGCTGCGAAAAATTATGATGATGTCATCTCGCAGGTTACAGGTTATTACCTGGATACAGATCAAAAAATACTTATTGCAAACTCAGAAGGTCTTCTTAAAGAAGACAGACGGATTCGGACACGTTGCGCTATTTCTGCGGTGGCTTCTTTAAACGGAGAAATGCAAACAGGTTCAGCAAACACGGGTGCACATAAAGGATTTGAGTTATACAATGAACATGATATGGCGGACTATGGGAAAGAAGCAGCACGTATTGCGAAAACAATGATCCATGCTGAACACTGTCCGAGTGGACAAATGCCTGTCATTATTGATAATGGCTTTGGCGGTGTTATCTTCCATGAAGCTTGTGGGCATGGTCTTGAAGCTACTTCAGTTTCGAAGGGCACGTCAGTTTATACAGGCAAGATGGGTGAAACGATCGCAAGCAGTCTGGTAACGGCAATTGATGATGGCACTGCACTGAACCAATGGGGTTCGGCAACTGTGGATGATGAAGGTACGCCAACACAAAAGAATGTTCTCATAGAGAACGGCGTACTAAAGAGCTATCTTGTTGATAAACTGGGTGGCAGACGTATGGAAATGGAAGCGAATGGCTGTAGTCGTCGTCAATCTTATAAATACGAGCCAACATCACGTATGAGTAATACGTATATAGCCGCTGGGAAAAGTCGGCCTGAAGATATTATTGCAGCAACAGAAAATGGTTTGTACGCGAAATCAATGGGTGGCGGCTCAGTGAACCCTGCCACTGGTGATTTCAACTTTGCTGTTCAAGAGGGTTACTTAATTAAAAACGGCAAGATTGATAAAGCGGTTCGAGGTGCAACACTTATCGGTACGGGTCTTGATGTGCTTAAAAAAATAGATATGGTTGGAAACAATCTTAAAATGGGCCAAGGGATGTGTGGTTCCATTAGCGGAAGCATTCCTGCAAATGTAGGTCAGCCTATGGTGCGGGTATCCTCACTTACTGTTGGTGGACGAAAAGGGGGAGAATAATATGAAATTAAATTTATGGAAAGAAAAAATATTCTCACTTGGAACACAAACGGGATTTTCGGATATGGAATTATACTGGCAAAGCGGTCGCAGTTTTGAGGCTATGGTGTTTGAAGGCGACATTACGAAATACAGTGTGTCGGATGAAGAGGGACTGGCGTTTAGAGGTATCTATAACGGTAAAATGGGTTACGCATACACAGAGGTGCTAGACGAAGATGCTGTGATTCGTTTGATTTCAGATGCCAAGTCAAATGCCGAGATTATCGAAACGGTGGAAGAAGTCTTTATCTATGGAGGTGACAATCCACCGACTGAGTTGAAACTTTACAATCCAGAACTTCAAAAAATAGAAAATCAAGAGAAACTGGACTTCTTATTGGAAGTTGAGCGTATTGCTAACTCCATTGACGATCGCGTGTTTAAAGTGGCGTATAATTTGTATGGTGATTCCAGTGATGTGGTTGCAATTGCAAATTCGAAGGGACTTAGCCTGGAAGAAAAACGCAATTCTGCATTTGCGTATGTTTCTGTCGTGGTGCGAGACGGTGATGAACAAAAGTCAGGTGCCAAATTCTTGTACGGCAATGACTTTTCGAAATTTGACCCTCGTATCGTGGCGAGTGAAGCGGTGGAAGAAGCGTTGTCTCAATTGGGCGCAACTTCAATGCAGTCGGGTCAATATGAAGTTGTTCTTCGAAATAAGGAAGCTGCAAATCTACTTCAGGTGTTTTCATCGAATTTTTCGGCTGAAAATGTCCAGAAGAACTTATCGAAACTAAAAGGTCTGCTTGGGGAGAAGGTTGCTTCAAACCTTATTACGATCGTTGATGACCCTCACCTCGAAAGCGGTCTGGTATCTAGAGGTTTCGATGGTGAAGGTGTATCCACAATGCGAAATGCCGTGGTTGATAAAGGCATGCTTAAAACATATTTATATAACTTGAAAACAGCTCATGTGGATGGTGTGCCTTCGACTGGGAACGGTACAAAGGCTTCATTTAAGTCATCTGTTGGTATTTCACCTTCGAATTTTTATATTTCACCTGGAGTGGATTCAAGAGAGCGTTTGATTGAAAACATTCAAAACGGCGTGTTTATCACTGGACTTCAAGGCCTTCACTCTGGAGCAAATGCAATATCAGGTGAATTCTCTCTTCAAGCGAATGGTTTTAGAATTGAGAATGGGAAGATAACAACGCCAGTATCACAAATTACAATTGCGGGGAACTATTTTGAAATGCTTGAAGATATTTCGGGTGTGGGAAGTGACCTTGAATTTTCACTTCCGTCAGGAAGCAGTGCTTTTGGTGCTCCGAGTTTAAAGGTGAACAGCATTATGGTTTCAGGAGAATAGCTATGATGGCGGATGTGAATAAAGCATCCGCTGTTTATCGTTCATAAAATGTTCACGGACGTGAATATAAATCATATGCTACAATAAATGTGTACCTATTTAGGAGGACGTCGAGATGTTGGATGCTTTCGAGTCAAATTTAATAGAACATAACCTTGTCCGAAAGGGTGAAAATATTGTTTTGGGTGTCTCTGGAGGCCCGGATTCGATGGCGATGCTCGATCTGTTTCTTAGAATAAGAGAAAAATGGAGCCTTGGCCTATTTGTCGTTCACATCAATCATGGATTTAGAGGTGAACTTGCACAGAGAGATGCGTTATCCGTTGAAGCATTTTGTAAAGAGAACGAAATTGCTTTCTACAGATATGATTTTGATGTCATGCGTATTGCTAAGGAAAATGGAATGAGCTTTGAGGAGGCTGGCCGTAAAGTAAGATATGAAGCCTTTGAAGAAGTGCGTAATAAGGTTCATGCAAAGCGGATTGCAGTGGCACAAAACAAGAATGATCAAGCTGAAACTATACTCATGCGAATGATGCGTGGGACGGGGATTGAAGGACTAAAAGGTATCCCTAGAACCAGAGGGCCATTTATCATAAGGCCGGTCCTGTATATGTCTAGAAGTGAGATAGAAAATTATTGTGAAGACAGGAAATTGCCTATCTGCCATGATCATACCAATGACGAGACGATATATACACGCAATAAAATTAGGCACGAGCTTTTGCCCTACATTGAAGAGAACTTTAATGGTCAGATTGTAGAAGGTCTTTATAGACTAGGTAACCTTCTGGGGACGGATGCTCAGTTCATTGAAAGCACACTGGATGAGAAGCTTAAGTCTTACAAACTTGATCTTAAAGACGTTAGTGAAATACCAGTTGCGTTTATAACTGAATTGCATGAAGCACTTCGTAGCAGATTGATTCGTAGAATATTGGTACTCCATGGTGACGGATTAAAGGATGTTTCAAGAATACATCTGGATGAAATCATCTCTTTGGTGCTGCAGAACAGACATGGAGCACGAAAAAAAATATCGGGTATTGAATTTTCTATAAAGTATGATACTCTGTATTATCAGAAGTCAAAAAAGAAGATGACTCGAGCGGATATTGATATCAAATGTCTTTCGTGTCGGGCGGTTCAAAGTGAGTGTTTTGACGAGTCTTGCGTTCAACCGGATGAGGTTGCGGTGGACTTGGACAAGCTTCATGGAGAAATAAGTGCAAGATTTAGAAAGGATGGAGACAAGTTTCAGCCATTGGGTATGATGGGGACGAAGAAACTGAAAAAATTCTTCATCGACAAGAAAATTCCAGTTGAGCAAAGAGACATGGTGCCGCTTGTCTGTGATGAAAGCGGTATAGTATGGGTTGTTGGATATAGACTTAGCGAACGTGTTCGGGTGACAAGCTGTACTCGACGCGTGGGAATTATCAAGTGGTCTGATAGTTGTTGAAAATTTCTAAATATGATAGAATGAATAGAATTTATTTAAATTGAGGAGGATATGGATGCGTAAGTTTTTTAAAGGGGCAACCTTTTATATATTGCTCTTCCTAGTTATTTTCCTGATCGTTCAATTTGCTGGTGGAGGCAATCAGCAAGAGATTCGGGATTTAACGACGACAGAGTTGATCAAGAGTATTGAAGATAAGAATATTCTTCAAATGGAAATCCTTGAAAACAACGTTGTAGAAGGCAAGTTAACTGATGGTACTTTGTTCAAGACCCATGTACCGGGTATGATCGAGCAGCCGTTTGGTAATGAGCTTTATACAGTTATTAAGGATAGTGGACTGTCACTAAACAGTGAACCGCCTATGCCGACACCATGGTTTGTCGACATTTTACCAACGATATTCTTAGTACTGCTTCTTGTGGTATTCTGGTTTGTATTTATGCAGAATTCTCAAGGTGGCGGATCAAAAGTTATGTCATTTGGTAAAAGTAAGGCCCGTCTGATCAAAGAAGACGAAGGCAAGAAAATTACATTTGCTGACGTCGCGGGTTTGAAAGAAGAGAAAGAAGAACTTTGGGAGATCGTTGATTTCTTAAAGAATCCTAAAAGATACATGGAACTTGGTGCACGAATTCCGAAGGGTATCCTATTGGTAGGACCTCCAGGAACGGGTAAAACGTACCTGTCGAAAGCCATTGCTGGTGAAGCTGGCGTTCCATTCTTCAGTATTTCGGGTTCAGACTTCGTTGAGATGTTTGTAGGTGTTGGTGCTTCGCGTGTTCGTGATCTTTTCGAAAACGCCAAGAAAAATGCGCCTTGTATTATTTTCATCGATGAGATTGATGCCGTGGGTCGTAAACGTGGCGCAGGTCTTGGAGGCGGTCATGATGAGCGTGAACAAACGCTTAATCAACTGCTTGTAGAAATGGATGGATTTAGCGACAATGAAGGTATTATCATGATTGCCGCAACAAACCGTCCTGATATCCTTGATCCGGCACTTCTTCGTCCAGGTCGATTTGATAGAGAAATCACTGTTGGAAGACCGGATGTTCGTGAAAGAGAAGAAATCATCATTGTTCATTCTAAGAATAAGCCAATGGCTGATGATGTTGACTTTAAAGTGCTTGCAAAAAGCACACCAGGCTTTACGCCAGCGGATATTGAAAACCTTATGAATGAAGCGGCTTTACTTGCTGCACGTAAAAAAGATACTAAAATCCATATGGATGTTATAAAAGATGCAACAACAAAAGTTATTGCAGGTGTTGAAAAGAAGAGTCGTGTTGTAAGTGAAAAAGAGAGACGATTAACAGCATACCACGAAGGTGGTCATGCGTTGCTTGCTCAAGTTCTTCCTGACATGGACCCTGTGCATCAAGTTACGATTATTCCACGCGGTCGAGCTGGTGGTTTTACAATGCAATTGCCACAAGAAGACCGTAACTATAATACAAAAAAGCAAATGGAAAATGAGCTTATTGTACTTCTTGGTGGACGTGTTGCTGAAAAGTTGATCCTTCAAGATATTTCGACAGGCGCTCAAAATGACCTACAACGTGTATCTTCAATTGCACGAAACATGGTTACAAAGTTTGCAATGAGTGATAATCTAAGTTCAATGTCATACAGCTCAGAAGACGAAGTCTTCCTAGGTAGAGATATGACGACACGTCGTAATTATTCAGAACAAGTTGCAGCTGAGATCGACCGAGAAGTACGTCGATTGGTTGATAATGCTTATGACAGTGCTGAACAATTGCTGACGGATCATATTGACAAGCTTCATGCTATTGCAGATTCACTGCTTGAATATGAAACGCTTGAAGCTGATGAGTTCCTTTTAGCTTATGATGAAGGACTGGATTCGCTTCGTGTGAAAATCACTGCAGATGAAGAAAAACGCGCTGAAGAGCGTGCGAAGTTAAAGGAAAAAGCTGAAGCAGAAAAACTGGCTTTCGAAGCGCTGATTAATGCAAAGTCCGATCAAGACCAAGCGGATTCTGATGCTGAGAATACAGTTCAAGCAGACGCTGGTACTGAAGTGCCTCTAGGGACTTCGCCTGAAACTTCAATTGAAGATGTGAAATCAGAAGAAAACTCTGACGACACGAACAAAAATGCTTAAATTGAATGCTTAAATAACCCCGCTGGAACTGAGTTCTAGCGGGGTTTTCTATTTTTATCGTAATGTTAATAAATAGAAGTTCGCAGATCAAAGGAATTTTATGTATAATATGGTGTGAAGAAATATAATCTGAAGACATAGATAGACTTTAAGAAGTCTTAGAAAGAATCATGAGGTGACAATGATGTCAGAACTAAAAACAGGCATGGTTTTCGAAACAAAAAAAATTGTGGAAGATGCAGATACAGCAGCAAACTTCGGAAGTGGTGGCGTTGAAGTCTTTGCAACACCAATGATGATTGGCATTATGGAAAATGCAGCAATGAATTGTGTGGCGAGTGTACTTGGAGAAAATGAAAGTACTGTTGGGATCCACCTCGACGTAAAACATTTGGCTGCTACACCGCTGGGAATGGAAGTTCGTGCAATTGCTGAACTTATTGAAGTGGATGGTAAAAAACTTCGATTTAAAGTGGAGGCATTTGATGAAAAAGATAAGATTGGTGAAGGAACACATGACCGTTTTATCATCAATGTTGAAAAATTCATGAAACGTATTGACGATAAAAAGTAGACTGGCAATAGCCTAAAAGAAGACCGATAATCGCGACCAACTTTGACAAAAGTTAGTCAATGTGATGAAGTTTTTGTAACTTTACTCTGGTAAAGTCGAAAAATGTATGCTAGAATGAACGTGCACATGTTCAGAATATTCCGCGAGGATATTGCCAGGTCTGTATCTGGATGTTTCCCAACATCTAGTCGATATAGGTTGTACGGCATAGCGTAAAATCGTCGATTTTATTGCTATGCCTTTCATATTTTTTGACAAGGTGGGGTTTAAGATGAGAGAAGTTTCCGTAAAAGAAATTACGAAACAATTGAAAGATATGTGTATGAAGGCCAACTACGACCTTTCTGCAGATGTAAAAGCAAAACTTGTCTTACAGGCGAGTCTAGAAGTGTCTCCCATTGGAGAATCAATACTGAAAGACATTGTAAAAAATGCTGACATTGCAAAGGAAAATTCCGTACCAATGTGTCAAGATACAGGTATGGCAGTTGTTTTTCTTGAAATTGGACAAGATGTTCATCTTGTTGATGGTGATGTGAAAGAAGCCATTCATGAAGGTGTGCGTCAAGGTTACAAAGAAGGATTCTTAAGAAAATCCGTAGTTAAAGACCCAATACTTAGAGGCAATACAGGTGATAATACACCAGCGGTTATTCATATAGACATAGTTCAAGGGGATCATGTTAAAGTTACGCTTGCTCCAAAAGGGTTTGGCAGTGAAAACATGAGCCGTTCTAAAATGCTTAAACCGTCAGATGGTATGCAAGGGGTCGAAGATTTTATCGTAGAAACAGTGTCGTTAGCGGGTCCTAATCCATGTCCGCCAATCGTGGTTGGTGTTGGTGTTGGAGGTACGATAGAAAAAGCAGCTCTTATGGCAAAACATGCTTTAACCAAAGAACTCAATGATAAGCATCCTGAAATACACATCTCTGAACTAGAAGAGAGAGCGCTTGAAAGAATCAATAAACTTGGAATTGGGCCGCAAGGCCTTGGTGGAATAACGACGGCTTTAGGAATTAACATAGAAACCTATCCGACGCATATTGCAGGACTTCCGGTTGTTGTGAATATCAATTGTCATGCTGCAAGGCATATTGAGTGTGTGTTATAAGGAGGGTGGAATATGAGTGAATCAGTTAAGCGAATTACGACACCTCTAACACAAGAAAAGTTAAGAGGATTGTCTGCAGGAGATAAAGTTCTACTTTCTGGCGTCATATATACAGGGCGGGATGCAGCGCACAAACGTCTCATCGATACCCTCAAAGCCGGGAAAACGTTGCCATTCGATGTGAAAGACCAAGTGATTTATTATGTAGGACCAGCACCGGCAAAACCGGGCCAAATTATTGGTTCCGCTGGACCGACAACAAGCTATCGTATGGATGATCTAACGGTGCCGCTTCTAGAAAAAGGTTTAACCGGCATGATTGGAAAAGGCGCACGAGGTGACAAAGTCATTGAAGGTATGAAAGCAAATGGTGCGATTTATTTTGCGGCTATAGGTGGCGCAGGAGCGCTGATTGCAAGTTCTATAAAATCATGCGAGATAATTGCATATGAAGAACTTGGACCAGAAGCTATTCGAAGACTTGTTGTTGAAGATATGCCAGTTTATGTGGTTGTAGACAGCCAAGGTAACGATATGTATAAATCAGAACGCGCTAAATACGCTTCTGAATAGATTTAAGTCGCGTGATAAATCCGCTTCTATGAGCAATGGTTGGAAGGAATGTCTTTACCGGCATTTTAGCCCCAAACATCATTCGTGTAAGAGGATTGAAAATAACGTATCGCAAGAGTATAAAAAATAGAATGAAAAAAGCAGCTCCAAAATAAGGGCTTTGCAAGATGTGAAATTACATTGGTAAAGACCTGGATAAATAACCTCGATATTTATGAGGACGAAATGACCTTTCGTTCTAACACAGTGAATATGGCGTGGTTATGCAACAGAGTTCCGAAAGGGAACTCTGTGCATAACCATGCCTTTTTATATTCACCTCTATAACCGTTTTATCTGGCCAGAAGGCGTGCTTAGAGGGTAGAGATTTGAAACTGATCGGATATTTGTTCGTGTAGGGTGAGTGAAGTCGGTGGGTTTCTATATGAAATTATAGGAGGGTGCTTTTATGAAATTTGCATTTGCTGCTTGGTTGATGAATCCGTTTGTACTTATGTTCATCGCCGTTGCAACAGGATTATTATTTGGAAAGATCAGATTTGGAAAATTCAACTTTGGTATTTCTGGAACGCTATTTACAGGCCTAGTTATAGGTTGGGGCGTTATGCGTTATGCCAACGGATTTGGAGAAGATTCAAAATACTTTAAAGCAGCAACAGGACTTATTAAAACTGGTGTTGTAGACAAGAACTTCTTTTACTTATTCCTAATTCTATTCGTAGCTGCAGTTGGTCTACTTGCTGCGAAAGATATTGGTGTTGTACTGAAAAAGTATGGTATGAAATTTGTAATTCTTGGATTTATTATTACTCTTTTAGGTGCTGCAACAACTTATGGTTCAACACTTATTATGTCAAATGCGAACCCTTATGAAGTATCTGGTGTATATACTGGTGCTCTTACAAGTTCACCTGGTCTTGCTGCAGCAATTGAAACGGCAAAAGATCACGCAACTGCTAGAGTTGAAAAGTATGAAATGGCAACTGTAGAAGAAAAAGCAAAAGTTCTTTACATTCTTGGTGAAGAAGGGCTTACGCCTGAAAACACGCCAGTGCTTAGTGAAGAGCAAGGCGCTCAATTTATTAAGACAGCAGAAGCTGGTATCGGTGTTGGTCATGCAATTGGCTACCCATTCGGCGTTCTTATCGTAATTATCGCAGTTAACTTCTTCCCTAAAATATTTGGTATGGACGTTGAAGCTGAGAAAAGACTATTCAAGCAAGAAATGGAAGATGCGAAAAGCATGGATACAAGCAAAAAAATCGAAGAAGTTTCATTCGATCTGCTGGCATTCATCGTCGCGTGTCTATTCGGCTATACTATAGGTAAATTTAAGATTGACCTTAATGCAATTGGTTTGGGATACTTCTCACTAGGATCAACAGGCGGTGTACTTGTAGGTGCGCTAATTCTTGGTCATATTGGTAAAATTGGCAACATGACATTCAGAATGAATTCAAAAGTTCTTGGTGTTGTACGTCAATTGTCATTAGCATTCTTCCTTGCAATCGTTGGTCTAAGATATGGTTTCAAAGTATTTGAAGCTCTTAGTGGTTCAGGCGCAATCCTTGCTGTTGTATCTCTAGCAATTGGTGTTGTTGCAATGATGGTTGGTTTCTTAATCGGTCGTTATGTATTCAAAATCAACTGGATTATGCTTTCAGGTGCGATTTGTGGTGGTATGACATCTACACCTGGTCTAGGTGCAGCTGTTGATGCTGTTGGTTCTGATGATCCAGCTGCTGGTTACGGCGCTACGTACCCATTTGCACTTCTTGGAATGGTTATATTCACTATCATTCTACATAGATTGCCGATGTAATTGTTGAAATTGTCATAGCTTTCACAATGTGATACACTGACATCAAGATATACTGCATTGGGTCTTATGTTTCGAATGAGGAAAAGGTGATCGAATGGAACGTAATGAAATTTTTGTAACTGGATATGCTAAATTGCCGCAAGGGATTACAGCAGCTGAACTCTACTCCATTATCGCTGTGGGAATGTTGGTCGACAGAGACACAGGCGTCATAGGGGATGTAGACTGTACACTTGCTACAGAAATGGGTAAGAATTTTGTGAAGAGATTGGTCGTTGGCAAGAATCTTAATGAAGTCGATGCCATCGATAATGAATTCAATGAATTTTACTTTGGTTCAGCTAAGAAAGCTTTGATATCAGCCATTCGGACTTGTAACGAAAAGTTCAGACAAATACAAAATACTCCGAATTAATTTAATTTGCAGGATTTAATTAGATTTTCACTGGGCCAGAATGACCTTCTGGCCTATCCATGAAGATTAAGAGTTAGATGCTGACTTGCACACGTGTCTTTGGCGTGTTTAAGTCCGTCTAGCTCTTTTTTTGTTTCGAGACATGAGGAGGATGAAGCATGAGTGGTTTTAATGAAAGAATCAGAAAAGCATCATTAATAGAAAAAGTAACTTCTGCTGCGGAGGCTGCAAAGCTGATCGAAGACGGAATGACTATTGCTACATCAGGATTTACACCATCGGGTTACCCGAAAGCAGTTCCACTAGAAATTGCTAAACGTGCTGATGCAGGAGAAAAAATTGAAGTTACATTGATCACAGGGGCATCTGTAGGCGACGAGCTTGATGGCGCGTTGGCAAGAGCTGGTGTGACAAAACGTCGTTTCCCATATCAAACTCAGAAAGACTCTCGTAATGGTATCAACAATGGAGATATCGCTTATGCAGATATGCATTTAAGCCATGTACCTCAATTCATTGATTATGGATACTTCGGCGAAATAGATTTTGCAATTGTTGAAGCATTGGCAATTACAGAGGATGGTGGAATTGTTCCAACGACTTCTGTAGGCGTTATGCCGCAAGCGATTCAAAACGCAAAACGTATAATCGTTGAAATTAATACAACACAGCCTATGGCTCTTGAAGGTGTGCATGATATCTATATGACTGAAAAGCCGCCATTCAGAAAGCCAATTCCAATTGAAAAGCCTGGGGACCGCATCGGAACAACTTATATTCCGTGTGATCCTGATAAAATAGTTGCGATTGTACATTCAGAAATTGGCGATAAAGTTCGTCCGCTTGGTCCAATCGATGAGGATTCTAAAAAGATTTCTCAACATATTATGAAGTTCTTAAAAGATGAGGTCAAAGCTGGTCGCCTGCCTGAAAACCTACTTCCGTTGCAATCTGGTGTTGGATCTGTTGCCAATGCGGTGCTCGGTGGTTTGGTTGAATCGGATTTCGAAAATCTCACGTGTTACACGGAGGTTATTCAGGATTCCATGTTCGATTTAATCGACGCTGGCAAGGTTACTGTTGCTTCAGGTACATCGTTTACACCATCTGAAGAAGGATTGGCTCGTCTACTAGGAAACATCGAGCACTATGCAAGTCATTGTGTTCTTCGTCCAATGGAGATCTCGAACCATCCTGAAACAGCAAGACGTCTTGGCGTTATCGCAATGAACACGGCAATCGAGGTTGACATCTATGGTCACGTTAACTCAACGAATATTATGGGTTCTCGCATGATGAACGGCCTTGGCGGATCTGGTGATTTCACAAGAAATGGTTATCTAACGATGTTTACGACTGTGTCTACGGCAAAGAATGGTGATATTTCATCAATCGTACCGATGGTTTCACATGTCGATCATACTGAACATGATGTTCATGTTGTCGTTACTGAGCAGGGACTGGCTGACCTTAGAGGTCTGTCACCAAGGGAACGTGCAAGAAAGATTATCGAAAATTGCGCGCATCCATATTACAAGCCTATGCTTCTCGATTACATCGAGCGTGCTGAACAAGGGAAACATAAGCACTTGCCACACATTATTGGCGAAGCGCTTTCATGGCATGATCGTTTCGTGAAAACAGGCTCAATGAAAGTTAAGTAAGCGTGGCTTGCAGCGGCTCAAATACACATATAGAGCCGCTGCATACCATGATGCATTTAGGGTAAAAGTATACAATTATACTTGTTGCCCAAGAAGTAAAAACCCCACGTTTTGTGTTATGCTATATGGGGTATCAGAGAGTATTAAAGGTCAAAAGGAGGAATCGGTTCATGTATCAGAAAGATAAACTGGACCAAGTGAAAGAGGTTGTTGAGGCATTTGACGCTAAGACTACTGCTTCACTGGAAAAGCGCCCTGAGAGACAAGAAACATTCTACACAGGTTCTGGCGACGAAATTAACAGACTTTATACGCCAGCAGACGTTGAAAATCTGGATTACAACACAGAATTGGGATTACCAGGTCAATTCCCTTATACACGTGGTGTACAGCCAACGATGTACAGAGGTCGTCTATGGACGATGCGTATGTACGCAGGATTTGCAACTGCTGAAGAATCAAACAAGCGTTACAAGTACCTTGTTGAACAAGGATCAGGCGGCCTTTCGTGCGCATTTGACCTTCCAACACAGATCGGTTACGATTCAGACCACGCATTAAGCGAAGGCGAAGTTGGAAAAGTTGGTGTTGCAATCGATTCACTAGCAGATATGGAAATCCTATTTGACGGTATTCCGCTAGACAAAGTATCTACATCTATGACAATTAATGCACCTGCGTCTGTGCTTCTAGCGATGTACATTGCTGTTGCAGAAAAGCAAGGTGTATCTGCAGATAAGCTACGTGGTACAATTCAGAACGATATCCTTAAAGAGTATATCGCACGTGGTACATACATTTTCCCTACAGAGCCATCAATGCGTCTAATCACAGACATCTTTGAGTACTGCTCTAAGGACGTTCCGCAATGGAATACAATTTCTATCTCGGGTTACCATATCCGTGAAGCTGGTTCAACAGCTGCTCAAGAAGTTGGTTTCACAATTGCAGATGGTATCGCTTACGTTGAAGCAGCTATTAAAGCTGGTCTTGACGTTGATACATTCGCACCTAGACTTTCATTCTTCTTCAATGCTCACAACGACCTTCTAGAGGAAGTTGCAAAGTACCGTGCTGCACGTAGACTTTGGGCGAAGATTATGAGAGATAGATTCGGCGCTAAGAATCCTAAGTCTATGGCACTTAAGTTCCATACACAAACTGGTGGTTCTACATTAACGGCACAACAGCCTGAGAACAACATTGTACGTGTTGCGATTCAGACTCTTGCAGCGGTTATGGGCGGCACTCAGTCACTTCATACAAACTCTAAGGATGAGGCTCTTGCTCTTCCAACAGAAGATTCTGTACGTGTGGCACTGAGAACTCAGCAAGTTGTAGCTTACGAGAGTGGAGTAACAAACACAGTTGATCCACTTGCAGGGTCTTACGTTATTGAAGCTAAGACAACTGAAATCGAAGAAAAAGCTATGGAATACATCGCTAAAATTGATGATCTTGGTGGTGCTCCAAAAGCAATTGACCAAGGTTACATTCAACAAGAAATCATGGATGCTTCTTATGAGTACCAAAAGGAAGTTGAATCTAACAAGCGTATTGTTGTTGGTATGAACAAGTTCCAAATCGAAGAAGAAGCTCCTAAAGATCTTCTACGTGTGGATCCAATTGTTGGCCAAATGCAAAAAGACAAGCTGGTTAAACTAAGAGCTGAACGTGATAGTGCAAAAGTTGATTCGACTCTTGCTGCACTTAAAGCTGGTTGTGAAGGTACTGATAACGTAATGCCTCTTATTCTTGAAGCAGTACGTGCTTACGCAACACTTGGTGAAGTATGTGACGTTATGCGTGGCGTATTCGGCGAGTACCAGCAGTCAGTTAAACTATAAGTAGATTCTTCATGTGGGTTGCTCCGCAGGAGCGATCCACGTCCTATACGATTCATAAATAAGGAGGATTCAAGATGGATAGACCAATTAGAGTTCTTGTTGCGAAGCCAGGTCTTGATGGTCATGACCGTGGTGCGAAAGTTATCGCACGTGCACTTCGTGATGCAGGAATGGAAGTAATTTATACAGGACTTCGTCAAACACCTGAGCAAATCGTAAGTGCTGCTATTCAGGAAGATGTTGATGTTGTAGCATGTTCAATTCTATCGGGTGCACACGCCACTCTTCTACCTAAGGTAAAAGAGCTTTTAAAGGCTGAAGGCGCTGACGATATTTTATTTGTAGCTGGTGGCGTAATTCCAGATAGTGATATTCCTCACTTGAAAGAAAATGGCATTGCAGAAGTATTTACACCTGGTACAAAAACAGAAGTGACAATTGCCTACATTAAGGAAAACATTAAAAAATAAGTCTGGTGATCTTATGATTAACTTAAGTGAAAGACTCATGAAGGGTGAAAAGCGAGCAGCAGCTCGCTTCATCTCCTTAGTTGAAAATAAAGACCATGAAGCATTTGAGCTTCTGAAATCTCTCTATCCTAAGAGCGGCAATGCTTATGTGATTGGTATTACGGGACCCCCTGGGGCTGGTAAAAGCACACTGACCGATAAGCTTGCAAAAATGGTTCTTGCTGATGGAAAGAAGGTCGGAATAATCGCGATTGATCCAACCAGTCCTTTTACTGGTGGAGCCATTCTGGGTGACCGTGTTCGTATGAGTGGTGTGGGTATGCATAAAAATGCCTTCATTAGAAGTATGGGCGCAAGGGGACACCTTGGTGGCATTTCTGAAGCGACAGGCGCTGCGATAAAGGTTCTTGATATTTATGGTTGTGACTACATTTTCATTGAAACTGTAGGCGTGGGGCAGTCAGAAGTTGACATAGTGAAAACTTGTGATACCACACTTATGGTCATGGTGCCGGGACTGGGTGATGATATTCAAGCCATCAAAGCCGGTGTTATGGAAATCGGTGATGTGTTCGCAGTCAATAAAGCGGACCGTGACGGTGCTAAAAAGACAGCACGTGAAATTAACATGATGTTGGATTTTAACAAAAAAGACTGGCGACCGCCAGTTGAAATGGTCATCGCGGTTGATAGCCAGGGAATCGACACCCTTATGGATGCAATTCACTCACATAGAGACCACATGATTGATACTGGGCAATTTCTTGATCGACGTATTAAGAATGCCAAAAGCGAAATTGTGAATCTTGTTAAGGAACGAATCGTCAATAGAATGATGGATCAATCCTATAAGATAGATCTTGTAGATAGACTTAGTGAAGAAGTTGCGAAGCGTGAAAACAATCCGTATACAGCTTGTGAGGATATTTACAAAGAAATCGTTTAATTGAATACCCAGGCGGCTGACATCTGCAGCCGACCTTTTAATGATACGACTGAAATCTGTGATTTCTAGTTTCGTATCTTATACCCAGCGCAGTGAGTGCATGTTTCTGACTGCATAAGGGCATGCTAACAACCGCTTGAAACGAAGCTTAAAGACATCAATTGATATTTAGTAATACTAATTGTTGGAAACGTTTACTTGTGGGATAATGACAGGTTTAGAAAATAAACTCATAGAATCAAAATCTTTTAAATAATTAAGCTGAATTCCGATAATTACTATTATTAAATGTGTACACTTGAAAGAGTGGTTGTTAAAATTAACAGTGGAACTTGCATAAAACCTCTTGAGGTCAAATAAATTTATGCAAGGGACCGAAAGAACCTTTAAGGGGGACTAGCTATGAAAGCTTTAAAAGTTGATCACATCGGTATCGCGGTTAAAGATCTAGACGAAACACTAAAATTCTATACAGACGTACTTGGACTTGAATGCCAAGGAACTGAAACTGTAGAAGAACAAAAGGTACGCGTTGCGTTCCTACCACTAGGTGATACTGAAGTTGAGCTTCTTGAGTCAACAACAGAAGACGGCCCAATCGCACGTTTCATTGAGAAAAACGGCGAAGGTATGCAGCATATCGCATTCAAAGTAGAAAACATTGAAGAAGCTATTGCTCATATGAAAGAAAAAGGTATGCGCATGATCGACGAAACGCCTCGTTACGGTGCTGGTGGCGCGAAAATTGCTTTCGTTCATCCAAAAAGCTCAAACAGAGTTCTTGTAGAACTTAGCGAGAGAAAGTAATTGTTGCCCTCTTCCTTTTGTGAAGATTTAAGAGAAATCCTTGGGAGGTACATACATGTCTATCAATAAGCTGGAGGATTTGCGTAAACGCCGTGCTGGTATTGAAGCAGGTGGTGGCGCAAAACGTATTGAAAAGCAGCATGCGAAAGGTAAACTTTCTGCACGCGAGAGAATAGCTCTACTTTTCGATGAAGGTACTTTTGTAGAGTTGGATGCATTTGTAAAGCACCGCTGTACAAACTTTGGCATGGAGAAGGTTGACGCACCTGCAGAGGGCGTTGTGACTGGTTATGGTCAAGTAGACGGTCGCCTTGTTTATGCTTACGCACAAGACTTTACAGTTGTTGGCGGTTCACTTGGTGAAATGCATGCAGCGAAAATTTGTAAAGTTATGGACAACGCTATAAAGGTTGGCGCACCAGTTGTTGGCCTGAATGATTCAGGTGGCGCGCGTATTCAGGAAGCGGTAGATGCCCTTTCTGGTTACGGTAAAATTTTCTTCAAGAATACACTGGCTTCTGGTGTTATTCCACAAATCACTGCAATCATGGGACCTTGTGCAGGTGGTGCGGTTTACTCGCCAGCCCTTACAGATTTCATTTTCATGGTTGAAAAAACATCTCAGATGTTCATCACAGGTCCACAGGTTATTAAGACTGTAACTGGTGAAGAAGTATCTGCCGAAGCACTTGGTGGCGCAATGACGCACAACCAAACTTCAGGTGTTGCTCAATACATCGCTCAAAATGATGAAGAGTGTATTGCTGAAATCAGACGTCTTCTTAGCTTCCTACCATCAAACAACATGGAGACAGCTCCGGTTTATGAGTCAGAAGATGACGTTAACAAGATCATTGAAGAATTAAATTCAATTATTCCAGACAACTCAAACAAGCCTTATGATATGAAAGAAGTTATTTCTGCTATCGTAGATAACGCTGACTTCTTCGAATATCAGCCATACTTTGCACAAAATATTGTTACTGGTTTTGCTCGCATTGGCGGCAAATCTGTAGGTATTATTGCAAATCAGCCTAAGTTCCTTGCTGGTTGTCTAAACATTGATGCATCAGATAAGTCTGCAAGATTCATCAGAACATGTGATGCTTTCAATATTCCACTATTAAATATCATCGACGTTCCAGGATTCCTTCCAGGTACGAGCCAAGAGTACGGCGGCATCATTCGTCACGGTGCGAAAATGCTATACGCTTACTCAGAAGCTACAGTTCCAAAGGTTTCACTGATCGTTCGTAAAGCATACGGTGGTTCTTACCTTGCTATGTGTTCGAAAGACCTTGGCGCAGACGTTGTTCTCGCTTGGCCTTCAGCAGAAATCGCAGTTATGGGACCTCAAGGTGCAGCAAATATTATCTTCCGTAAGGACATTTCAGACGCTAAAGATCCTGTTGCAATGCGCCAGAAGAAGATTGATGAGTACTCAGCTGAATTTGCAACGCCGTACAAGGCTGCAGAACGTGGATTTGTTGATGACGTTATCGAGCCATCGGCTACGCGTCCTCGTCTAATCGATGCATTTGATATGCTCGCTGGCAAACGCGAAAGCAGACCAGCAAAGAAGCATGGCAATATTCCACTGTAAAAAACAGACCATCGGGAAGAAATATAAATTGAGGTGAATGCCATGAATATCATGGAGTTAATGAACAATTTCAAAGACCCGGTTCTGATAGAGCAACTTACACTAGGTGAAAAAATTTCAGCATCGCTGTTTGTAACAGCACTTGGTATGCTAATCACATTCACTGCGTTGGTCGTTCTTTGGGGTCTGACAGCATTCTATACTAATGCAGTTCAAAAGGCAGAAGCGAAGAAAAAGGCGAACACTGTTACAGATGTTAAGCCTGCTGCTGCACCTGTCGTAACGGCAGTTGAGCCAGAAGAAGATGAAGAAGAACTCGTTGCTGTTATTTCAGCTGCGATTGCTGCTCAAATGGGCACTTCAATGCACAACATCGTTGTGAAAAACATTGTGCGTGTTGCAGATTCGACACCAGCGTGGGGTCAATCTGGTCGTATGGAGCAAATGAATTCACGTTTTTAAGGTGAATTTGCGTTGTTGCAAATTCCTTATCTGTTGTATTTAAACTCAAGAGTTTAAACTAAAATTGATATTAGCGAAAGCCTAAATCATAGAGAAATCTGGGAGGATGGATCATGAAACAGTTTAACGTAACGGTAAATGGTAAGACTTATCAAGTAGATGTAGAAGAAGTAGGCGGCGCGGCAGTAAGCGCACCTCGTCCAGCGGCACCTCGTGCAGCTGCTCCAGCACCAAAGGCAGCTCCTCGTGCAGCAGCTCCTGCTCCAAAAGCGGCTCCGGCGGCAGTTCCAGCAGGTGGAAACACAGTAAATGCTCCACTGCCTGGTACAGTTCTAGACATTAAAGTTGCTGCAGGCGATACAGTTGCAGAAGGTCAAGTTCTTATGATTCTTGAAGCTATGAAGATGGAAAATGAGATCATGGCACCTGCTGCAGGTACAATTGCAAGCATTAATGTAACTAAGGGCGCATCTGTTAACTCTGGTGACGTTATGATCGTTATCGGCTAATATAAGCCTCTAACAAAGAGCGAAAGGAGCGAAACAGATGATTCAAGCAATAATAGACTTTTGGGGGTCTACTGGTTTCTATGCTCTTGTTGCTAATATGATGTGGGGCAATGTGCTGATGATCGGCGTAGCATGTTTTCTACTATATTTAGCAATTGTAAAGGAATTCGAGCCTCTGCTGCTTATACCAATCGCATTCGGTATGATGCTGACAAACCTGCCACTTGCAGGCCTTATGGCAGATCCTTTAATGAAACTTGTAGAACTTACACCAGATGTTCACGGTTACCCGAATATTCACGTGGACCCATCGATCATGCAAAATATGCCAGATGTGGCATTAAAACTTGATCAACCAGGTGGTCTACTGCACTATCTATACCAAGGTAATAAACTGGGAATC
>Ga0209379_10000786_pt1 | contig 23235 bp, 18 predicted proteins | sample tdDd001_FD_187124 | JGI IMG/M metagenome (GOLD analysis project Ga0209379, IMG submission 187124) | Marine sediment microbial communities from the Atlantic coast under amendment with organic carbon and nitrate - tdDd00.1 (SPAdes)... | ecosystem: Environmental > Aquatic > Marine > Coastal >...
CGGCATCATAAAAGGTTGCGTTTTGTTGCATCATGAAAACCTGGATGGCAGCGGATATCCATACGGATGGACTCAAGAAAAAATTATGGACTATGCAAGAATAATAAGAGTTGCTGACATATATGCAGCTATGACGGTAGATCGAATATACCAGAAAAAGAAACCGCCATATGAAGTGTTGGAGCAATTATCAGCTTGGTGCTACTCATTTGTAGACGTGAATGTTTTCAAAGCATTGAAAAACGGATTGGCCCTTTATCCTGAAGGAACCGTTGTATTGATGAATACCGGAGAAAAAGGCATCGTGACAAATAATAATAAAAGTGCTGCTGATAGGCCGATCGTGAAAATTATTGAAGATCCGGAAGGTGCGAAACATCTAGGTTTTAAGGTCATCGATATGGTGAAAGAGAAAACCTATTTTATCATGGACACTATTGATTATTAGTTATAAGTGCTTAGAGAATCGTTCATTGATTGGATGGTTCTCTTTTTTAATATCAGGAAATAAATAGATCGATTTCAATTTCTTTTTCTGAACCAATGCCTAACTGAAAAAAACTGAAGCGATTGTACAGCGTCTTGAATTATGTACTTAATATGGTTATAGAGATATTGATTAGTATAAATTCAAATAAGGACTAAAAAAGGACAAAAATAGTGACATATTGATGGATTGATGTGAATTAATATGAATAAGTGCAAATTATGAAATAATGAGTTGAAAATGCGTTGAATGATTAATCTGATAATTTGACAGATAAAATCACAATAATGATGCAAATTGATATTTGAACAAATCAGGATGATCAGTACAAATCATAGATTAAGAGAAATATATGAGACGTATAAGTAATGAAAGAAAAAATGAGAGTTGAATTATAAAAAAATAAATCTGAACAAATAGAATTTAAGTTTCGAACCAGAATCAAATAAATGCACAGCACATAAAAGAACTAATTAAGCTAAGACAGATAGATAAAAGATCAATAAATACACATAAATCAGTGATTATAGCCATATAAGCCAATCGCATAAATCGTCAAAAATCAGGAATCCAGTGATTGGAACGGCTTAAGCTGCCTCTAATTAACAAAGTTTCAACTATGTATTAAATGTATATTTATCACATAGTTGGATGAAGCCAAAAAATTAAGCCGTATTCGAGTTGTTCATTTTTAAGATCCAGTTCCTCCCTGCCCGATTTGATATCTAGGTTTAATGATGAATCCCTCATTGATAGATCTGAATATGAAACATAGATATACTTAGAAATATATATGAGCATAAGTCGATAAATGGATTTAACGATTCTAAAAGCATGTGTTGGAGTTGATTGTTTAAATGAATAAAAAAGAGCACCTGTGAATTAAGTAGGATGCGTGAAGTGGATCGAGTATGGGAAATCACCAAACCTACTCTTAGTTATGATTCCGCATTATGAGAGATGTTTCTTAGTTACATCAACAAACTATACATAAATATATTATGTAAACCAACTGTGATAAAACTTTCTATTATTGTACTTTTATATCTATATCTTCATCTGTTATTAGTTTCTCTGTTTTCTCCATAAAAAGAAGGCTGTATTTTGCAACAGCCTATTTGTTTTTTATCGGTATATTCTATTAACTTATTTCCTCAGCTTCCTGTCATCGAATTTTAGTTGGCTATCTTGTTATTCGCTATTGATTCTTTTGACGTCTTAAGTCCATACACTAATGACATCGAATTAGCGGCAACATGCATCAAAACTGGATACAGGATAGATCCTGTTCGAATTGCCAGCTTCCCTGCATAGAGTCCAAACACAACAGCAAACAGAACCTGCTTCACTGTCCTATTGTCAATTTTGAAATTACTATATTGAGTATGCGTAAGACCGAACGCAATCGCAGATGTCAGCACCAGCAATTGTGTTTGTCCAAAAATTGGAATTGTAAGAACCGTATCAGAGAAAAAAGTATATCGCTCGAGCAAGAATTGAATTATTCCACGAAACAGGACTTCTTCACCAATTGGAAATAATATTGTGAACGATACAATCCACTCTTTGGATCTTGAACTCGAATACTCTGAATGCTTTGCAAACATTACTATGCAAAGCACTATCACTATGACACTAAATTCATTTAACTCGGGCGCTATTTGGGGTATCGAAATCCCAACGTCTTTGCCGAAATACGCTCCTGCTGCTATGATCAATGCAAACCAAATAATATAACTTTTAGATACAATTTTTGAGTTAAGCGACAATACTTTCTCTATTGATTTTGCCGATTGCTTAACAATCGTTAAAGAAAAAGTCAATCCAAGTACCAAAATAATCAAATATATGCTATTTATCATATTCAGACAAAGCAAAATTTAAAATCTGCTTCTTCCCTCCCTCCTAAACAATTTAGACAGTTATTATGAGAACCAAGGTTATACTGATCAATCGGATTTACCTTGATTCTTAACTTACTTCTATAATTTTTTGAAAAGAAGTTATAACCAGAATTCGGTGTATCTGATAACACCGAATTCCATAAGTCCAATTGTTTGGAATTAAATTTATCGTCTTCATCATTTTACCATATAATAACATTAAATGAATCATTATTATCAACTACACTTAAAATGACGCAAGAAACATCTCTAAGTTTTCTACTCATGACTTCCGCATGAATCACTATGACTATGTGATTCACAAACTGATCCTGTTGATTCCATTTCACCAGCTAAATATGTATTAATGACATCTGCAATAGGTCCTTGTGCTCCTACAATAACAGAAATGCCATTTACCTTGAACAAATCCTGTGCTGTGCCACCCATTCCACCTGCGATAATCGTGTGAATGTTCTTTTCAGCAAGAAACTTTGGCAAGAAGCCTGGTTTATGTCCTGGTGACTCAATAAAACTTTGCTGCACTACAATGCCTTCTGATATATCGTATACTTCAAATCCACTACAATGTCCAAAATGATTTGATACTACTTCTCCGTCCTTTGAAATCGCAATTTTTTTCATTTTTTTTCCTCCAATATTTGTTCAAACTGATTCCAGATATCAATAATAGCTTGCCCAGCTTCTGACTCATCATAAGCAATAATCGGAATACCTGAATTAATTGATTTATCGACTGTTCTATCAAATGGAATCCTTCCAGCAACTTGTATACTCATTTCATCACAATGTGCTTCAAGCTGCGCTGTGACATGCTCATTAATATCATACTTATTGATGACTACAACTGATTTTAGATTGAAATGTTTCGTAAGTGCATATACCCTTTTGAAATCCTCAAAGCCAGACATTGTTGGCTCAGTGACGATAACACTATAATCACAGCCTGTGATTGATGCCATAACGGAACATCCAACACCGGGTGAGCCATCTATTATGAAATGAGTATTGTCGGATTGCGAATAACTCAGAGCATTTTTTCTAACCTGCGTAACAAGTTTGCCCGAACCTTCTGCTCCAGGAATCATCTCAGCACGCGATATTATACCTAAGTCAGAGTCCGTAATAATCGTATTTCCTGTCACTTCATCTTCTAATTTAATTGCATTTTCATCGCATACCTGTGTGCATGCTCCGCATCCTTCGCATTTCATAGGATCAATAGCTATAGAGTTATCTAGAATTTTGATTGCATTAAACCTGCAAAATGAGATGCATTTACCGCATGATGTACATTTACTTTCTGTGACTGTTGCAAGCTTTGCGCCTTCAAATGGAAGTGATTCTATATTTCTACCACCAAACATAAGGTGTAGATTAGAGGCATCCACATCACAGTCGACCTTAATGAGTTCTGTGTCTCCCAAATATGCAAAGGATGCTGCCAAAGTTGTTTTGCCTGTTCCACCTTTACCACTTATAACAACTATTTGCATGCGTCACCTGCCTGTTCCACTTCAGAGTCTATGAGATTTCTTAAATTTGAAGCAATTTCATGGAATATTTTTCCAAACTCTAGATCTTTGGTTAATAGCAGGCCATTTGAATACATTTCGGCCACTCTTCGTGAGAATGGAATTTCACCAATAAGATCAATAGTCTCAGTTTCGCAATAAACTTTTATCATGTTTACAGTTTCATCACTTCGGTTGATTATAATACCGAACGGAATTTGCATATTCCTGACCAACTTCACTGCTAATTTTAAATCATGCAGACCAAATTTTGTTGGCTCAGTTACTAAAATCGCGTAGTCGGTATCTTCCAAAGCCTTTACAACATTACATGATGTACCTGGCGCACAATCTATAATCGTGTCTATTCCTTCTGGAATGCTTTTCTTTAATTTGCTGATAATTGGGCCAGCCATAGGTTCTTTTATATTCAATTTTCCATCCATGAAGTTTAAACTTTCGTATTCACCAGTTGATATGTTCCCGATGGGACGATTCACTTCTTCAATGGCGAGTGCAGGACAAACGATGGTACAAGCACCACACCCGTGACACAGTTCTTCAAAGAATAGAACATTTGACATTGTTCTTGCTAATGCATTGAACTGACATGAATCTGCACATTTACCGCAAAGAGTACATACATCTGAATCAATTAAAGGCACTGGAATGAATACTTCTTCTGTTTTTTGAATTACAGGTTTAAGAAAAATATAGCCATTGGGTTCTTCTACGTCACAGTCAACATAATTTAGTCTCATTATCTGTGCTAAATTAGTCGATACTGTTGTTTTCCCTGTTCCACCTTTACCACTTAAAATTGCAATTTTCATAGTTGTCACCACACTTGTCTACCCTTGATGAGAAGGACCTGCACTAGCGATTTCACGAGCTTCACCATTCTGGTAAGCATGTACAGCATCCTCAATTTTCATATCATGTACTTGATAACCTTTAATTCCTGATGCATCAAGAACTTGCTTGGCTTTTGGCCCTAGATTTCCAGTTAAAACCACGTTGGCTTTTAGATCGGTCACCTTTTGAGCAGCACTTATTCCTGCACCATGTCCAGAAGCAGCTGCACTATTTTCTACAAATTCGTATGTATCTGTCTTTGAATTATAGACTGCGAAATTTGAACAACGACCAAATCTCGAATCTAAAACTGAGTATTTTGAATCACCTGTACTTGAAATAACAATTATCATTATTTTAGACCTCCAATCATATTAAGAATCCTATATTAAATGGCATATGCCAATTACATTATACTCCAATAATGGTTATTGTCAAATGCCCATAACCCACTTTTGTGTCCAAAAACTAAAAAACACCCTACATAGTAGAGTGTTCTCAATAAACTTAAATTGACATACGGTGTGATGATTTAAGAATCCAAACCAGCCGCAATTCGAGTATTTCGCTGGTGTTTCCAGTCTTCTTGTTTGTTGACATGGAGCTTGCTGTTTTTGAAATGAAGGCAGACATGACCGCTGACATCGTTACCCTTCACGTAATCTAAATTGTAACCGTAGCCAAAACCAGCAGAGCGATTTGAAACGTAGATGCCTTCTGGTTGGTCTTCGAGTCCAGCATGAGGCATGCCGTTGAGCGATGCTGCAATTACTCGACCGTTGAAGTGTACTAGAACAGGTCGGCTTTTCCAGCTCCACTGACCGCCCCAGATTTCCTTCATAATTGCTGTGTCTTCCTTCGTTACTGGCTCTGTATCCGAGTGCAAGCCACCATAGGTTGCCATCAGCTCAAATGTTTTTCCAGTTTCGTAGTCTTCAATTAAAAATATGGTTTCACCTTTTGTGATCAATGGCTTTACTTCATTCCATGTTACATATTCACCGAAGCGTCTTGAGCCTACGCCTCGTGTCACAATTTTCTGGTCCGTTATGTATCCTAATTCGTATAGTATAGTCATTGTGTCTCTACCGAGGATACCATCTGCTTCCAAATTGTATTGCTTTTGAAATTGGATCAAGGCTTTTTCAGTCATTTCGCCAAAATAAGTTGAAGATTCTTCAATATCTAAAATACCTTCTTGAGCAAGTATTCTTTGAATAATCGCTATGTCATGATGTTCCATGCCTTTTTTATAAAGTTTAAGCGAAAGGTCTACAGGTACGAGTGGCGGTGTGAATTCAGTCATTGTATCAGGTTCAACAATCTCCGTGGTCTCTGTGTCGTTTTGTGTGATTAATGTTTCATTCATTTCAGTTTCCGAAGTGTCTGTGTTCATGGCACCGGCCAAAGAATAACCCAATGAGCCAAGTATGATGACCCCTACCAGTACTGCTACTGCAATTTTTTTCATTGTATATCCTCCGAATTTGTAATATAAACGACGCTAGAAATATTTTATCATCTTCAAATGGTACAAACAAGGATAAGTTAAAATGTTTACATTACAATACGGTTTGAGCCAACATTGGACAAGCTCTAAGAATAGATAAAGAAAAACAAATTAAGACCTATAGCCACTTTAGCTATAGGTCTTATCACTGTCATAAAAATCATTCAATTGGAAAGGTCAATTGTACTGACTTTCACATTATTCATAGCTTCAAACACTTCAACGAGTTTTGGATCAAACTGTTTTCCAGCATGTCGCTTTATTTCATCAAGCGCCATTTCTGCACTCATTGCCTTTCGATATGACCTGTCAGAGGTCATTGCTTCATAGGTATCTGCAATGCTGATAATTCTTGATATCAGTGGGATTTCCTCATGTTTTAAGCCCCTTGGGTATCCATTTCCATCCCAACGCTCATGGTGACTGAGTACATATTCAGCTAATGATGTGTATGCATCAACTGACTTTAGAATCTGGTATCCGATTTCAGGATGCTTTTTGATTGCATCATATTCAGATTCACTTAATGCACCGACTTTGTTGAGCAAGTTCTCATTAATGGCAATTTTACCGATGTCATGCATCAATCCTGCAATTTCAATTTCCTGGAGTCTTTCATGGTCTAGATCCATAAATTCGCCAATCTGTCTGCTGATCAAGCTCACCTTATCTGAATGAATCTTTTCTCTTTCATTTTTTTCATTCAGGGTTTTTAAGATCACTTGAATCGTTTGATTCCGCACACTCTGACTTTCAGTGAGCTTATTCCGATACATGACGTCTTCGGCACTTACGAATGTTTCTCTTACGGACTGGTCCATAGACGTCTTGGTACTCCATCCGATTGAAATAGAAATTGGAACGCCATCAATATCTTCATTTTCGGTCGCTTCATGGATACGTCGAACAATGAGTTCTGCTTCCACTTCAGAGGTTTGAGGCAACAAAATTACGAATTCATCGCCACCGATGCGGGCTAAAATCTCTTCTGAACGACACTGTTGTTTCATAATTTCACCTATGCGTCGAAGCAGATCATCACCCACTAAGTGTCCAAATGCATCGTTTGTAAGTTTTAAACCGTTAACATCCAACATGACAATTGTGAGTGGTAAATTACGTTCTGTATCAAGTCGTTTAAGTTCTTCTTCAAAAAAACGTCGATTATACAAGCCCGTCAATTGATCATGATAGCTTAAATGTTCGATCTTAAGCCTATTTACTTTCTGATCTGTAATATTTCTCACAATTGATAAAACCTCATTGGACCTCAACTTGATCATCCTTATTTCATAATGAGTGATCCCGTCTGGCATGTCCATACTGTACTCAAACTGTTGAAGATCACCGGTTTTTATAGCACTCTGAATGCCCACCATAGTTTTTTCTGCAACAGGATCAGGCAGAATTTCAGTGATTGTCTTCCCAAGAAAGATATTTTTTTTCATCAGCAACTGATCCTCGTCATTAGTCAGACAATCTAAAAAAACACCATTGTGATTATTGATAAATACCAGGTCTGGCAGCACGTTGACAATGGCTCTATTTTTCTTTTCACTCAGTTTCAACGCTGATTGGCTACTCCGCAGATTCTCGTTGGCAGTTTTCAATGCTTCTTGATGTTCATTCATCGTTTCAAAGTATTGCTGTGTTCGATAAAGTATTTGATTGGTGGTTGATCGAATATCAATGAACGGATCAAATTTATTGAGTGGTAATCGGTAATTAACATCTTGAGCAACAGATATATTCATTATATCTGCATTCAAATCCATTAAAGGTTTTATAATATGTTTTCTTTGAAACAGAAAAATTAGCATAATGATCGCTAAGAATGACATGAGTGTCACAAGTAAGATCAAATGTGCTTGTTTACCTTTATCTATGAAGTCACTGGTTGATGTAAAATTACCGACAATCCAACCAGTTTCGTCAATCGTATGCCACGCTAAATATCCTTTGTTGTTATCAATGGTCGTCCGATATACGCCTTCGTTATTATTGTGAATACTGTGAACCAATTGTTCTGTTATCATTTGAATATGAATTTCGTCATCATCCAAATCCTCAAATTGTGAATGCATGATCACTTGTTCATTGCGATCTAGGAAAAATACATACCCGTTCTCTGATATTTTTTGCATCTTTAGAACATCCAGGATACTCTGAAGTGAATTGTCACCGCCAACAACGCCTATAAACGCGCCGTTCTTATCATAGATTGGCTTTGCAAATGTAACGACCCAGTTGTCTTCTGATGCATTCAAATACACCGAGGTTGTAACCATTCTATTCTCTTCAACCGCTTTTATATACCAAGGTCGCATTCTTAAATCGAAGGTGTCAGGCGCAATCCAACCACTGCCATTGATCATATTATTATTAGGCGTACCAAAATATATTGAAAGATAAGTGGGTGTATTCTCAAGTTGCTCTTTTAAAAAGAATAAGACCTTATCCTCATCGCTTTCTACATGCAAAAAACTTTCCACCGATTTTATGGCCTGAACACTTCGATTAAAATATGCATTCGTTTCACTTTCCATATAATCAAGCCTCACAGAAATATTATCTTCTATTTCGCTTCGAATGGATTGCTCAAAAAAATTGTACTCTATGGCCATAGCCACACCGATTGAAATTGATACTATGAATCCAAGAATATATAGACGTCTGAAAAATTGATTGATGTCAACCACCCTCTTCAACGAGTTGTTCTCATATAGAACAAGATCTTTTTCTTAATTCCCACGTTAAGATATACATGTTTTTATTCTACAAAACAAACTTGCGTACTTATCTAATATATTCGCAAAATGGTAATACTGTAAACTAAATTTCTACGTATTTAGGTGGTCTTTAGAAATGAGAAAAAGCTTCAGGATTATTATCCTGAAGCTCTGATTAATTAGACTCATCAAGTCTTTTTTCGATTTTTGAAAGACTACTGCTGATTTTTTTCATTTCAGCGAGCATCTCAGACATAAATTTCTCGATATTCTGTTCTTTTTGTGTTTCTTTTACCACTTTTTCTTTATGTTTTTTAATGCCATATGGATCATTGGTCATGATAAGTACATCCTTTCTTATAACTAAATTTAAGCAATTCCTATTAAGTCTTATGAGTGCGCTTTAACATCAAACCAGCCCCTGGTGTTGTTGGCTATTTTAACGAGTGCCAGCATCAAAGGAACTTCTACTAAAACCCCCACTACAGTTGCAAGCGTAGCACCTGAATTAAGTCCAAATAAAGATATTGCAACAGCTACAGCAAGTTCGAAGAAGTTACTTGCTCCAATCATTGAAGCTGGTGCAGCAATATTATGTGGAAGTTTCCATACTCTTGCCCATGTGTAAGCCACTCCGAAAATCAAAAATGTTTGTATTGATAATGGTATAGCGATTAAGGCAATATGGAGTGGATTGTTTATAATAACTTCACCTTGGAACGAGAATATGATGACTAAAGTCAGCAGTAACCCCATTATAGTAGTATTGTCGAACTTCTTAAGAAAAACACTTTCAAAGTAACGTAGACCGTGTTTCTTTATAACAGCTCTTCGTGTTATGAACCCTCCCACTAGAGGAATAACAACAAACAATACGACTGATAAGAATAACGTATCATATGGAACAATAACATCACTTACACCAAGTAAAAATGCAACAATGGGTGTAAACGCTAACAATAGAATTAAGTCATTCACTGCAACTTGAACTAAAGTATATGCAGGATCTCCTTTTGTTAAATGGCTCCAAACAAATACCATTGCCGTACATGGCGCTGCACCTAGAATGATCGCTCCGGCTAAATACTCTGACGCTAAGTCTGCAGGAATCAGATTTCTAAAAACCACTTTAAGGAAAAACATTGCAATTAAGTACATAGTGAATGGTTTGATCAGCCAATTTGTTACACAAGTGACTGTTAAACCACGAGGTTTTTTAGTAGCCCCAACGATACTTGAAAAATCGATTTTTAGCATCATTGGATAGATCATCAACCATATTAAAATTGCTACAGGAATGGAGACATGAGCATATTCAAACCGACTTAATGTCTGTGGTACAATTGGGAAGATCAGCCCAATTCCAACGCCTGCGACGATACATAGTGCAACCCATATTGTTAAATACCTTCCAAAGAAATCAAGACCTTGGTCATCTGATTCTTTTTTTATACGTTCTGACATAATACTTTCCTTTCTCTTAAAAAAACTCTTAGAAGTATATATACTTCAATTTACTTTTTTTGAATTACTGAGTTAGATTACTGAACTGACTTTGTAATCTCATTCAGACAAAGACTCTCACTGCTATTGCAAATACAATCTTCTTTAGAAGTAGAAATGTATTTAAGGAACTCGCTTATATCGTTAAAAACAGCATTTTCTATGAAATAAATTCGCCACTTTCCGTTCTTTTTATAATCGACCAATCCAGCTCTTTGCAATACTTTTAGATGATGTGAAATGGTTGGTTGCGTTAAGTCTAGTTTACTCATAATGTCGAAAACACACATTTCACCACAAGACAACATATCGATGATGCTCAGTCGAGTTTCATCGGCTAAAGCTTTCAATACTTCTATTTTATCTTTCATAGAACCTCCAAAAGAACCTACAAACTTAATTTCACATATAGACACATTCAAATCCATCTATATAATATACCCTGTTTATAGTCATGTCAATCTTTGAGGTCATATTTACGGAATCTTAACAAATTAAAAATCAGGACCTTATTCAGCCCTGATTATTATAATCACATCGCATCCCTAATCTATATAATTTGATTCATTCTGTTTTCTTTCATGATTTATATAACTCATTTGTTACTTATGCACTTTTTCTTGTCTATTGCTTATATAAATAAAAGCTGTAATGGGAATCGCCAGAACTAGACCGATACTGCCAGCCATTGCACGGATGATTTCAGAAGCCATATGATCCATATTGATAATAGCATAGGATGATACTCTGAAAGAATAGAACAGCAAGAGCGCCTGAATTGAACTACCAACATAAGCCAGTATCAGTGTGTTTGACATGGAGCCCATGATATCTCTGCCGACATTCATACCCGATTTGAAAAGATCCTTATTAGATATTCTCGGATGGATTTGCTCAATTTCTGACATTGCTGAGGATATACTCATAGCCACATCCATGACTGCACCAAGGGCACCGACGACAATACCTGCGAATAATAGTCCTTTATAATCTAGGTTTCTAAAATGTGGAACATAGGCTAAGAGCTGAGCTTCTTCATTTCCGAGGCCTGTAAGTCTTGCCCAATTTCCAACGAGAATAGCAATTATAGCTGCTGCCATAACACCACCAACAGTGCCTAAAATAGCTGTAAGTGTTTTTCTGTTTTTTCCACTAACCACAATTAAAGTAAATGTTGATGTTAACGTTGCAACAATAACCGAAACCGCTATCGGATTATAACCTTTGAGTAATAGTGGGATCATAACTAGAAAAATAATGAGTCCAGTAAATATTAACGTGATTGCAGATTTAATCCCTTTCAAGCCACCAATCACCACAAGTGCCAGTATTAAAAGAGCTATGATAAAAACAATTGCGTCTGTTCGAGGTCGTTCAAATATCCTAAGTCCCTCAATTTTGCCGTCTTCTGTTTCGGTTTGGTAAAGAAGAATGTTCTCACTCTGTTTGAAAATCAAATTATAGGGATTCACATACTCGACGGTATTTCTGACAGTATAAACTTCTCCTTTATGACTGCCATTGACCAGCTCAATTTTCAAGTGCTGATATCTGATGTCAGTTTCAAGTGGAATATCAGGTCGTTCTTCTGCTGTATCATCATATGTTATAGCAATAATTTTAGCTTTTACAACTTCTTCTTTGACATTCATCTGTTCATCATAGTAGTCTCTCAGGTTTTGATCTTTTGTGTCGGCGAAAGTACCACCTATAAGAAGCGAACTGAGCATCATGAGAACAACCAGTATACTAATAAGTCTTTTCATTACAATCTACTTCCCGTCATATTTAAGAAATGAAAAAGCCTGAAATACGATGACTTCAGGCTTTTATTAATTCAATTATTCACTAACCTTTATTCAGTAACTTTAGATTATTGTGCAACCTTAAGTGTTTGACCTGCGAATATAAAGTTTAGATCTTTAAGATTGTTTAATGCACCAAGCTCTTGGTAAGTCATACCATTCGCTTTAGCGATCATCCAAAGCATGTCGCCTTCTTGAACAACGTAAGTTGTATAAGTAACGCTAGTGCCAGTAAGGTTAACCTCATAAGCATTGTTTCCTGGTGTAACAGATCCAGCTTCTTTGATGTATGAAACCATAGCATCTCTGATTGGAATCTGAAGGTTTACTTTATTTTCAGCGTTTGTGAAGTCGTAACCGTCAGCGCCCTTTGTATCAACTAGGAAATCGTTTGAAACAATTGTGTATGTCTTGTCCATTTCAACTGGAGTACCGTCAAGCAATGTCATCTTTGAGATTCTTTCGCCAGCAGGCTTTTCCAAGTCAAACTCTACGTAAAGACCAGAGAATGAACCAGCTCTTGAGCCTTCAGGCATAAGACCGTTATCGATGTTCTTCTTAAGATCAGCGCCAGTTAATTCAATAGTAGTTAACGTGTTGTCAAAAGGCATGATCTCGTACATAAGACCCATTGTGATATCGCCAACTGGCATATCTCTTCTTAAACCGCCACCATTTTGAATTGCGATGTCTACGCCAGCGTCTTCAGCCATAAGCTTACAAACGAACTCGCCTAGCATTGTAGTTTGCTCAACATCTGTATTATGTGTGAATGTTGCTGTAGCAACACCAACTTTTTCGTTCATGATTGGATCAAGTTTTTCATTCCAAACTGTGTATGTAGCAAGGCCTTCGTCATCTGCAATGATGTCGCCTTTTCTCTTGTAAAGAGTGTCGATCGTTGGTGTAGCAAGCTTTAAAGTTCCGTCTTCGTTGAACTCTAGTGAAACTTTTGCCATAGCTCTACCGTACTTGTAAGCTTGAACGACAGGTACATCGTTGATGTAACCAGCAACAGTCGAGTGGCTGTGTCCAGAAACGATTGCATCAATACCTTCAACAGCTGCAACTGCTTCGATTTCTGTTCCTACAACTGGAAGTGTTGGATCAGAACCGTATTTGTCTTGCTTTGCAGGTAAGTGAGTAACAGCGATGATAACATCTGGAGTACCCTCTTCAGCGTTTCCAGCCTTCAAGAACTCTACCCATTTAGTAGCGCTCTTTGCAGCGTCTTCGAAAATTAGGCCTTCAACGTTGTCAGCTTTAGTTACTGTTGGAGTTGACGTTGTAGCAAGGCCAATAAATGCAACTTTCTTGCCGTCCATTTCAGTGATGCTGTAAGGCTTAGCCCATTCAACAACTTCACCAGTGGCTTCGTCGATGATGTTTGCAGCTAAGTATTCGAAGCCGCCATCTTCTTGCCACTTGTTCATGTAAGAAACACCCCAGTCGAACTCGTGGTTACCAACTGCTGATACTTCTAGATCCATTGCTTTGAACATTTGGTTAACCGGAGCACCTTGTGTCAGGTTTGACATTGCAGAACCCTGATAGTTGTCTCCGCCAGATACAACAATCGTGTTTGGATTAGCAGCTCTGTATTCGTTAGCCGCACCAATCATTTTTGCCATACCTACATTCTTGCCTCTTTCACGAGCGTCTTCCGCTAAACTACCGTGGAAGTCATTAAATGCGATGATATCAATTACATTAGATACCACTTCTTCTGTTGACACTGGATTAGTAGAAATAAGAACTGGTGTTGCAGTTTCATTGCCTTCGGCAAATGAAATTGGTGCAAAACAACTGATAACCATTGTTAAGACCATTAGTAATGCGAATTTGCTGTTTGCTTTCCTCATTATACGTTTCTCCCCTTTTTATGTTCTCCTATATATATGTGTATAGGTCACGATACTCATTTTATAAGAATAGACCAAGGAAATCAATGTATTATACTAACAAAATAAACCAAGTGAGATAATATATTTTGAACAAAATGCTTTATATCATGTTTAAATTGCACAACTTGTATTCTATAACCACAAGTGAAAACCCCAGAAAGCTCCGAATTACAGAACTTTCTGGGGTTCTTATTACTTTTTTACAACGATAATTCAGATGTCGACGTAAGCCTATCATGTCGGCTTTATCTATTATAAATATGAAATTGCACTCACTAAATCCATCGGCTTCGACTTATAGTAGCCTTGACCATAAGAACAGCCCATCTGATGCAGGAGTTCATTCTGTTCTTCAAACTCAACGCCCTCTGCTATCGTTGTTATCCCTAGTTCCCTGGTTAAATGGATGATGTGTTCTACGATTATCCGGTCTTTGCTGTTCTTCGCAATATAATCAACATAACTCTTATCAATCTTTAGAGTGTCAAATGGCAACTTACTTAAGTAATTCAGAGAGGAGTATTTTGTTCCAAAATCATCCAGTGCTATTCTAAAGCCCAATTTCTTTAAACGATCCATCATGACTTTAGATCTCTTTACATCTTGTACTATTGAATACTCAGTAATCTCAAGTTCTATGTAATGTGGGTCAATTGAATGTTTCTTGGCTTCGTATATTATATGTTCATAGAATTCTTCTGAGTGAAATGACTGCGCTGATATATTGATTGAAATTAAAGTACTCCCCAGTGCTGAACAGTATGATTTAATTGATTTAAAAGCATTATGTACGACCCACTTGTCAACAGATAGTATTTGTCCTGTTTTCTCAGCGAAATGAATAATATTACCTATGTTGTGTTCTTTAAATGAGTTGTTTGGCCATCTCAACAGAATTTCTAAGCCTTTAATTTTTCCGGATTCCATTTGATAAATGGGTTGGTATATGAGACGAAGGTGATCTTCTTTCATTGCAGCATTTAGCTCGTCTTTAAGATTCGAGGCGTAACGTATCTCTTCGAGAAAAGTTTTGTAGAAATAGCTGTGTTGGTTTTTCCCATTTGTCTTTGCGGCATTCAAGGCGAGATCCAGTCCTCTGTACAATTCTGTTAGGTTATTGCCGTCACTTGGAAATCGTACGATCCCTATACTAGAAGTTGCGTTATATGTCATCCCATCAAGGTCAACGGGTTTTCTGACAATGTCGTTCAGTTGACGAATTGTGTGTTCAATATCCTTACGTAGTATAGTTTCTTCAATAATGAAGATTTCATCTCCGCTCCACCGATAAGCCTTAAGATGATTCAACTCCCGAATAGCAGAAGATACTTCGTTTAGAAATAGATCACCATAATCAAGGCCATGTAAATCATTTAAAAATTTAAAATTGTCTATTCCCATTTTGTAAATTGAAAATGGTTCTTTCTTTTGTATGAGAGCATTCACATCCCTTTCAAAGACTGGTCGATTACTAAGCATAGTAATTGGGTCTTTTGTAAGCAATTGAACGATTTTTTTATTTTTTGCTCTTAAGTTTTCCAAGCCCACGACTCTGGCAGTCCTTGCCATACAATCACCTCATATTTTCGTGTGAATAGTCATTTTCATTAATGCCTAAATTTTAAATTTGTTTACATTCGCATTCAGATCTTCTGACAATTGAGCTTGTGTATTTGCCACACTTGAAACTTCATCAATTGCGTCTGTTACTTCCTCAAGATTATTCGAAATCTCTTGACTACTTGCGGTAACTTCTTCGATAGCGCTCGCTACAGACTCGATGGCCTGATTCACTTGACCAATTGACTTATTAATCTCGTCCGACTGTGAGTGGAAGCTGTTCATAGCGTTTTTTACACTCTCAGAATCATCTAGATACTGTTGTCCTGTTTCAACCAAAGTATCATAATCTGCAATGACCTTGGTATCTATAAATTCTAGAAGTCCCTCTGAATTTATAGAGATTTCCTTAAACGCGTCATTCACTTCAGACACAAGTTCATTGATTTGAGTAACAGTTGTTTTAGATTCTTCAGCCAGTTTTCGAACTTCATCTGCAACGACAGCAAATCCTTTTCCGTGTTCACCGGCTCTTGCGGCTTCGATGGCTGCATTTAAGGCTAGTAGGTTTGTTTGCTCAGATATTTTTTGAATCGCATCAGACATAATGATGATCTCTTCTACAACTTTCGCTTTTTCTATAGAAGCCTTAATGCCTTGCTGACGTTTTATGTAGATATCATTGGCTTCTTTTTTTGATTTCTCAGCATCCAGTTTCATATCGTTAGCACGATCTGCAATATCGAGGGCATTGTTAAAACCTGCCTGAGCATCTTTCATAAGTTGATCTGTAGAAGCCATGATCTGTTGACCAGAGCTGCCGATCTGTTCAATTGAAGCAGAAGTTTCTTCCATACCTGCTGCAATTTCTTGTGTAGCAATATTCACATTATGAGTTTGAGCATTAAGCTCTTCAACCGTTGCACTCAATTCTTGGCTAGAAGCATTGACTTTCATACTATTGCCTTTGATTACAATCATCAATGTCTTTAATTTATTGCTCATTTTATTGAAGGCTTGACTTAGGATGCCAATTTCATCATGTCTCATTACAAGTTTTTCATCAACATCATGAGAAAAATCGCCTTCGGCTAGATACTCAGCTTTAGTAACTCCAGCCTTTAATCCGACTACAATGCTTCTTGAAATTAAAAATCCCAGTAAAATAGCCAACAAAATACTTCCGACAGTAAAGCTTACAACAATTGCTTTACCGCGTTTCATGTATATATCGCTCGATGCCTTCAAATCTGCTGCAATCTGGTTATTCAGTGCTTTTATTGCCATGAGATCTGCTTCGGACTTTAACCGTTTGGCTGCTGCCTTTTCGTTCATCTGAATGGCTTGATTAAACTTCCCAGCTTCTGTCAGCGCAATCACATCTTGGCGAATTGATCGGTATGCACTGTTAGATGACTTAAATGCTTCAAGTAATTCTATTTCTTCTTCATGTAGCTTAGTGCTTTCATACTCCGTTAGGATTGAATTATTGTCTTTTGATATAGCGTCAAGTGTTAATTTGACCTCTTTCAGAATACTGTCATCATGAGTTATCTGCGATTTGTACAACAACTCATTCATTGCAAATCGTGCATTGTCCTGATTAACTTGCATCTTACCCAGCATTGCATTAGGCAACATTCGATCAGCATACATCGTTTCCAAGTTTGCATTTATTTGATTTGTAATCTGCATTCCTGTAAATCCCACAATTGCAGTGATAAATGCAACCATAAAAAATCCGATTAGTATTTTTGTTTTTGTCTTTAAATTTAGAAATAGTTTCATATCGACTCCTTTTTAATACTTACTTAGCCCAACACATTGTAACAATACAGGTACTTGTTGTATTGTATAAATTTGAGTGCTTTTGTATAATATTGATGAATATTACTATTTTAGTGTTAAATTTACGTTAACTTGTATTCCCAGGTAGATCGGAATCATGAGGTCGAGATTATGAAAACAGCCATTGAGTATTATAATCATATAGATAGCTCCCATTCGACGTGTGGTGAATCACTAAGGATCAATGTATCCAGCAAGCAGCTAAATTGGGATGGCCTGCTGGTTGAAATTGGACACTGTCATTCCTTTTCGTCTCAGGATGCCACAACACCTAATTTTTACTTTGGAATGACGTTAAACGAATCATACAATATGAAGACGATCATTGATGATAAATCGACAACGATTTTTATGGAAGCGGGAGATGTTTTCGTTAATCCTCCCTGTGTTCCTTTCACAAAAACAATTGATGAGTATTATGAGTTCCTTGTTTTGACTGTTACACCACAGGCTTTGTATGGCGCCTACAATGGATATCTTCCGATAAATCAATTACAGTTTCTTCAGAATTGCAGACTACGAGATCCAGTCATTGAAAACATTTTAAATCTGTTTCATATTGAAGTCTTAAAAAATGGTCATAATGGTGAATTGTACATTCAAAACCTCTTAAGGTTGCTTTCCAATTATTTCATTAGAAATTACTCTAATCTTCCTAGTCTTGAGAGTGGTCAGGTTCCCCGTTCTGCGATTTCAAACGATCAAATGAACACCATTGTTGAGTATTTGGAAAAGAACATGTCTATAAGTGTTACAGTTGAAGAATTGGCTAATTTGCTTGATATTAATAAGTTTCATTTTTTGAACGAGTTTAAAAAACATACAAATACGACACCCCATCAATTCATAATTTCCATGAAAATCGATGAAAGTAAACGGCTATTAGTATCGACGAGTGATTCTATCATTTCGATTGCACATGATCTAGGTTTTACCGATAGCAGTCATTTCACACGGACGTTCAAGAAATTCTGTAATCAAACTCCATCACAATACAGAAGAACTCATTTAAACGAAGTTTCGTTTGAGTGAGATTAATACTAAACGGTATATTACAAAAAAGAACTGAGTCCATTCACTCAGTTCTTTTTTTATTTTTTAGAATGAGTTTTGGCAAGTATTAAGTAATAAAAAAATCAGGGCTACATTCAGCCCTGACTTTTTTGTACTCAAATTTAATTCATAATTTATGCAGCACGATTCAATCGATTCTCTTCCATGATCTGAGCTAGAGACGCTTCGTCAACTGGGAAGAACTTCATAACAGATCCTGCAATGATAGCGCCTGCGATCGGCACCAATGTATAAACATATAGAATGCCGTTCATAGCTTCAGTGGTTTGAACCTGATCAGGAACATAACCGACCATCTGAAGAATTGAACCTACGAGCAGTCCGCTGAATGCAGCTGTGAATTTAGCGACGAATGTGTAGCTTGATGACACAAGTCCTGCACTCTGTACGCCGGTTTTCCATTCACCGTATTCAACACAGTCAGGAATAAGTGACCAAGTTGTAATGTTGATTAGAACCGAGCATAGTCCATTAAGGGCAATGAGTCCCAACATAACTGTCGAGTTGTCAAAAGGTCTAGTTAAAAGCAGTGTGATTGGTGAGATTAAAAATGCAGCCATACCTGTTTGGATGATTCTCTTCTTACCAAATTTACCAATCAGTTTCGGCACGAATGGCGCAGCTATGATTGTCATTCCTAGGGAAACCAAGCCATACTTAGCCATATAGCTCATGTCACCAACAACATACTTGTAGAAGTACATATTCGTTGCACTTACAACAGCTGTAACGAGAGCAAACAAGCCCATTGAGCTGAACATGACTATAAGAGCTTTATTCTTTTTGATCAGTTCAAGTTGACGCTTGATGCTGAACTTTTCATGATTGACCACTTTTCTTGGCATGTCGTGACGTTTTGCACCATTGGCACAGATCCACATGAAGATCACAGTCAGAGTACCAAATACCATTGCTGCTTTTTGCCATGCACCGGCATCGTTGCCGAAGAATGCGACGATTGGAATAATAGCTGAATAAATACCGAAGAATCCAATATTTCCAAGCATTGATCTCGACATAACGATTGTATTTCTTTGGGCACCGTCTTCAGACATAAGTGGTGTTAACGCCTGGAATGGAATTGTCATAGCCGTGTAACCAACAGAATACATAACATACATAACTGCGTAATATGCGATTTTGCCGTTTAGTGAAAAGTCTGGAACTGTAAACAGTCCAACACAAACAAGAGCAAGCAGCGGAGATGCGAAGATTAGGAAAGGTCTATAGCGTCCCCATTTTGTATTTGTTCTGTCTGCGATAGAGCCAATTACAGGATCGTTGATCGCATCAAATGTATTGATTACGAGTAATATCAGGCCAGCGATGGCACCCGGAATTCCCGCAATATCAGTCATGAAGAACATCAGGAATCCAATAATCATACAGAATGGAATGTTAACACCGATTCCACCGATTCCGTATTTAATAATTTCTAAGTTGGTTGCTCGTCTAAGATCTTTTCCCATATTTTACTCCCCCTCTTTCTGATTCAATACTTTAAGTGCGAAGTTTGCATGAATACATGTTCCTATAGCTAGGCAATCTTCATCAATATCAAACTTCGGATTGTGTGGGATTGCCATGATCCCTTTGCTTTCATTCGCACTGCCAAGCCATGCAATCGCACCGGGCACTGTTTGAGTATAATACGCGAAGTCTTCCCCACCCATCAGAGGTTTCTTTTGGATTTCTACCTTATCTGCGCCCAGAAGGTCAACGTTTAGTGCTTTTAGAGTTTCAACAATGGATTCATCATTTGTTAATGACGGGTATCCTTTTCCTCTTGTCAGTTCATATGTTGCACCATATGTTGAAGTAATGCCATTCACAAATGCATCCATTCGTTCAAATACTTTTTCTCGAATTTCCTCATTAAGTGTTCTTACGGTACCAATAAGCGTCACGTGTTCAGGAATGACGTTGAACGCTTCACCGCCATGAATGGAACCAATACTAATAACTGCTGATTCAGTTGCATCAATTTCTCTTGAAACAATACTTTGAAGATTACAGACAACTTGACTAGCCACTACAATCGGGTCAATGGTCATATGCGCTCCAGCTCCATGCCCACCTTTACCGATAACCTTTATTTCAAAATAGTCCGTTGCTGCAGAAGCTTCTCTTGCATGAATACTAAGGTGCCCTACTTTTCCTGGGCCGACATGCAGTGCAAAAGTTGCGTCCACATCATCTAAAGCGCCACTTGCAACGACTTGAGAACCGCCGCCAGGAGCGGGACCTTCTTCTGCTGGTTGGAAAATGAATTTTACTGTTCCTTGAACCTTGTCTTTATTTTCAGATAGGACTTTTGCAGCGCCCAGAAGCATTGCAGTATGTGCATCATGACCACATGCGTGCATCTTTCCATCAAATGTAGATTTATACGTAATATCTTCATTTTCTTCATGTAGCGGGAGTGCGTCCATATCTGCTCTTAGTGCAACAGTTTTACCGTTTTCTTGGCCTCTTAAAATACCGATAACGCCTGTTTTTCCAATGCCAGTTTCAACTTCGAGGCCCCACGAGTTAAGTGCATCTTCAACAATTTTTGAAGTTCTTGTTTCTTCGAATCCGAGCTCAGGGTGCATATGAAAATCTCTTCTGAACCCAATAATCACGTCTTCAAATTTCCTAATATCATCTACTTTGAACATATTATCCCCCTCATATTTATTAAACAGCTGTTTCGAGTTCTACGTTTTCTGATTGAGGTCTATAGATCTCAGGCTTCAACCCTTTACGTTTCAGAACAGCATTGTTATACACCATAAACAAAACACCCAATACACAATATCCACCGAAGAATGCCCATCCTCTTAATGGAATTTCTCTGACTGCACATACAATGCAGTAGAGTGATGACATAACCCCTAAGACGCCGACCGTTAAACCACCTGGTAGTTTAAATGGTCTTTCCCATTCAGGGTGTTGAATACGTAATTGTATAAATGCCAAACATCCCAATAAAAATACAATGGAAACGCTTAGTGTTATTAATAGAAACAAAAGTTCGAGCCAATTGCTTCCTGAAAACAGAACCATTGCCATGACCACCGAAAATACCATGATGTTCGCATTCTGCGGCACTTGTTATCATTTACTTTACTGAATGCTTCGGGTAATGCTCTTGATCTTCCAAGTGAATAGTAAAGACGTGTTAGAGCCAGCCAGAAACCATTGCCTGAAGCAATCGTTCCAAGTGCAGTCACGCCAATAGCAACTCCAAATCCCAATTTGCCTATGACTCCATTTCCCCAAACATCAAGGATGGTTGTTGCAGCGGCTAAATTGCTGGATAACATGGTTTCTACTGGTGTAACACCTGCAATGCCAACCATTGCTACGGTATAAATAACCCAAGCTGTACCGATAGCCATCAATAGAATGGAAGCGTTCTTTCTTACAGGAATATTCGCTTCCTCAACAAATTGAGGAATGGCTTCAAAACCAAAGTACATGGTGATTAAGATCCCTACAGTCGTGAACAATCCTGCCGTCCCATTTGTCATAAATGGTTTGAAGTTCTCTAGTGTCCATTGTCCTGATAAGCCGAGCATTCCACCGTTGATAATAAAGGCGCAGATGATCAGACCGATGGTGATGAACATTGAGACCTTTGCAGCTATATCAACCTTCATCCTATTGAGTAGGAAAAAGAATGTAACTGTGAGTACTGAAACTGCAAGACGGAGAAGTTCACTTTCCGGTGCAAATCCAATAAGCTGGAAGAGTGAAATCGCCATACTGCAGTTGCCAGCCAATAAACCGTTGTAAGATAAGGCTGACAGCCAAGCTGCAACAAATCCAGTATTCGGTCCAAAAGCCACTGAAGAATAGAGATACGATCCTCCTGAAGCCGGCATACATGTGCAGAGTTCTGCAAATACAAACGCAATAGGAATCACAATAATGGCGCTTAATGCAAATGCGACGACGATCGAAGGGCCTGTCAGCTCCCAAAACCACTTTGAATACATGATCCATGGACCAATGAGCATCCCAGCGGCTGTTGCCCATAATGTAAAACCGCTGATGCTTTTTGACAGTTGATTGTTTGACATCTTTAAACCTCCATTTACAGAACCTTAGTGTCTTTCAACACATTGATTTCTGTGTCCGTCAGATTTAAGACTTCTTTTAGTATTTCCTCTGTGTGTTGTCCGAGTACTGGTGAAGGCATTCTGATCTCGTCCTTGTTATCACTCATTTTGATAGGACTGCCAGGAACCTTAACTGTCCCAGCAATGGGATGATCGACTTCTAAAATCATATTACGAGCCATTACTTGCGGATCTTCCATGACCTTGTCAATTGTGTTGATCGGTCCGTTTGGCACGCCTGCCTGATCTAGAGTGTCTTGCCACTGACTTGTCTTTCTAGTCTTAATGACATCTGCAATCAAAGGTCTTAATGTTTCATAGTGATCATTCCTCAGCGGATTCGTGCTAAATCTTTCATCCTCAAGAATATTCTCTTTATCCATAGCAATGCAGAGCTTCTGCCACAGAGCATCGTTACCGGCAGCTATCATGATCT
>Ga0209379_10000787_pt1 | contig 23229 bp, 20 predicted proteins | sample tdDd001_FD_187124 | JGI IMG/M metagenome (GOLD analysis project Ga0209379, IMG submission 187124) | Marine sediment microbial communities from the Atlantic coast under amendment with organic carbon and nitrate - tdDd00.1 (SPAdes)... | ecosystem: Environmental > Aquatic > Marine > Coastal >...
ACGGTTTTAATTGCAGAGGCGAGGATGACGACGGCTAAAGCAACGAAAATACCGATGGTTATCAATGAGTCAATTGGCATGTGCTATTCCCTTAAATGCATAATAATTAATCCATTCTTACGCATTTGGCTTTATTAAACAATCGTAGAAATGAGAGGTTTGATAAATTCCGAATAAAATAAAGGCTGATCATTCCCAGCCTTTAGTCACATTAATTTCATATCATCACTAGAATTTAGCTGCTAGTTTGGATATTCAATCCAACTTGAGCCGTCCAGCGAGACGTAGTACTTACCATTGACTTCGATAACGGTTGAACCTGAGTTCTGCGCTACCACTTGAGTTTCAGGTAAGTTCTCGGCTAGGTCGCTCGGATTGAAGGACTTTTTCTCGTAAATGTTTTGCTCGAGAATATTTGACACCAGTTGTGATAGCGCTAAATAACTTGAAGGTGCTTTCACGTGTTCAGTTTCCCCTTGACGCTGAATCCCTTCGCCAAAAACTTTAATACCTACTGGCGTATGTACAATGGTTGGAGCCGGGATCTCTCGCATGCCTGATATTTGCATTCTATCGCCTCGCATACCCGCACCATGTTCTGGCACTAATGCGACCACGATGTTGCGTTTAGAGGCTTCCAGCTCTTTAAAGAAGGCGTAAAGATCATCAAGTAGATTCTTAAGTCGTTTCTTATAACTCACCATTGAGGTTGTTGAGTTGGCATTGATGATTCGGTTTCCGTCATGCAATGAAATAGAGTTGTATAAGGCAACCACTTTTTCATCATCGCTTTTTATCCTTTGTTGCCACCAGTTATCAAGCACTTGCTTATCACGGAAGATAGAGGAACCATCAAATGATTTTTGGTAAGGCGTGAATCCTGCTTGTGGCATGAGGTCGGTTTTTAGATCGCCATCTTTCTTAATTAACTCCAAGAAACTATCGAATACGCCGTTGTGGTTCATCAGTAAGTTTTCTTGAAAGCCAAGGGCCTTTAAGTCGTCGAATAGATAACATTGCTTGGGCGCGGGCTCAAATAGCTGGCTGTGTTCCTGCTGGCCACAGCTTGCTCTTAATAGTCGAATAACAGCAGGGCCACTGTAGGAGGTTGCGGCACTGAAGTTGTCGAACATGATGTCGAATTCTTTGAACAGCGGATGATCGGCCAAGCCAGCAATTTCAATATCATCCCAAGCGACGGAACAGATACTCAAGAACAGTAAGTCAAATGGCGCGTCTTGAGTGTTATCTGGGTTAAATGACACGCGTCGCGACGCTTCTTTAGCAAAGAAATCTGCTTTCATGCTGTTGAGCGTGTCGTCGTTGATTTCTGTCATTTGCGGTTTTGTTGTTTCTGCTACGTCAGTCGTGGTTGGTGGTGCAGGTTGAGCTGCTTCAACCGTTACAGGACTCTCGGCATCTTTGGGAACGCTGACGTAAAGCATCGCGATAACAACAAACACCGAAATGCGCAAAAACTTACTCAGGATGTAATAAGCAGCACACAACGCAAACAGCCCTAGCAGCGCTTGAGCAGAGATGAAGCGGCCCAGGAGTTCAACAAGATAGCTAAACTCAAATTGCATTAGCTGGCCAGCTTGTGCCCAAAGTCGATCGAGTGGTGGAAGAAAGGAATCGTAATGAAGCAACCATGCTGCAATAACAATCGCAACCACATGACGGAGGGTATTTAATGCTTTTACTGGCACTGGGAGCAAAATAAACAGCAGTAGTGCGAAGTTTTCTAGCGGGTGGAAGTCTATGACCCCTTGTAGATAAAGGGCGACCTTGGCAATAAAATAAATGTTCCACCATCCCAATCCAATCGTGAACTGGGCAGTTTGTTTAGGATGTGAAGTCATCACTTAAGCTTCTTATTTTTGTTGATGGACAGATCTTGTTCAAAATAGCGCGAGCGTTTTAGGTTTCGCTGGTAGAAGTCATACACCACACCGACAATATCCCGTAAGAAGTAGCCCAGAATCAGGCCTACACTAAGGCTAATGCCAACAGTGAGAAAAAAATCGTTTATGTTCATGCTTGCCCTTTCAGGTTAATGGGTTTCCTCACGGCAAATAAAGCGGGTACGTTATTTAAAGATTGTTTTGATGCTGAAAAAATCTGCTTCTCTGTGGTTAGGTTAGAGACCTCCTCAGAGATAACGACCTCATCTTCCATGATGTATTTTAGTTCACTTTCAATGTCATACTGGGTTTCAAAACTACGAGTTGAGTGAAACAAGTCTCGAGTTGGGAACTCAAATATATTGTTGAGCGCAACTTCAATATCGTTGTGACGGATGGCACTAAATAAAACGTAAAGCGCTTTATTGCAGGCTGTCACTACGTCACCATCTCTGCGGATATGACACAATCTGAGGCACTCTTCAGCGCTCATGCCTGGTAATAAGTTGAGTTTGATGAGGGCGAAGTTCACATTAGATCGAGTAGAGCTAGCGATAACGTCTGTACAATATTGAACAAAGTCTCGGTTATTTAGGTAGCCTTTACTGCCAAACTTAACGTCGTATTTGAGTAGGGCGTCCAAATTTTGTGGCAGTGAGCGCGTTAGCATCTGGCCCTGTATGGCTTCCACTTGAGTCATAAAACGCATTTGTGGGACTTGAACAGGCGAGATTAAATTCACACCAGCACGGAGAAGAAACTTCTCGTCGGCGTACCTCAGACATTGCTGTGTTTCACGGATGATGATTTTTAATTGACGACCCGCCTTCATTCTCAGACGGTAACAATCCAATGCCAACTGTTGTACTTCGTCTTGGCTCGCACAGCTAAATATGAGCGTTGATGCCCTAGGACTGTCTAGCATGCTTATTAGGCTCTGATTGTCTTCTGCAATGTGCATTTCTTTTGGCACGTTAGTGCTCTCACCAATAGCCTCTCTGGAAATATAAATCCGTTCACTGTCTGCTTTGTCTTCGGTGACTTCCGATGCTTGTACTTTTTCATACGGTGTCGCTATTAACTTATCGGCTTTATCATGAGTAAAGATGTACTCTTCTTCTGACTTCACGCCATGCTTATTTGACCAAAAATCAACGAGGTAACCGTAACGAGAGTCATCTAAAGCCGTCATGGTGGCTAAACCGGAGATAAAGTGATTATTGGTCAATAACTTTGGTTTTAGTATTGAGGTCGCAAGGTGCCCATAAATATACACATTGACCACAGACTTTTTCTTACAAGATAAATCGCTTAGTTGCTGCAGGAATAATCTCACATCACGGTCTTCGCATTGAACTAAAATTGAGTCCGGAATAATTAAATTAAAATGTGAGTTTTTGGCTATATTTATTCTGTGAATGTCTTTGGCTAGAAATACCGGATTTGGCTTCTTTGTTGAAGCCTTATTACTAATAAAGAAAATCTTATCCAAATGTTCGGCAGATAAGTTCTTGAATTTAAGTAATGTGCTGTCATTGAGACCGGAAAGAAAAGAAGCTTTATCAGAAAAGGATGTAAGGGAGTTGTTGCCAGTATTGCATGTTGTATTTGCTAGGTAATCGATTGCCATACGTTTGTGGGAAAATAAATTGACGTAGACAGACTTAATCTCACGCTCATTCGTAATCGCGGATAAACCGTGTATTGATGACATTAATTCGCCTTATATATCAGCTGTTTAACATTGTTTACTCTGATAGCAAACATTCCATTGTATGCCAATCCTTACAAAACATACATTCTCAGTGACAAGAAAATGACGCCGAGATATTAAACGAAATTGATCGAAAATAAAAATAGATATAGCATTATCTGCCTTGATGTTTATAAACCTAAAATCTTTGTATTTTGAAATCTATATGACTTAAGTATACATATATCTGTGGTTTATATATCGTAAATGGATAATTACAACATATCTTCATAACTTCGGTTTCTGAAGCCAAACATCACTCAGGAATGTAATAATTATGTGCCTAATGACTTATGTTGTTAACATTTTTTATTATTCTGTAAATATGTGATGCACGGAGAAGTGCGTCAAATTTTCATCAGTATGGCTTAATCAGAGTTTAAGTGTAGGACAGGAATCCCGCCATTTTCTGAGTAAGTGTGCAAGAAATATGGAAATATGTCGTGACAGAACCAGCAAAAGATATTAATTCGATCTACTCTTCATATAACTTAGCTCAGCACCAGTATGTTGAAACAACAGAAAATGAGTCGTATCACAAGGTGAAAAGTAAGTGGTTAATCTTTCAATCACGGTGTACTGGCGAGACAAAAATGGGCAGCAGAAAGAATCAAGCAGGTCTTAAAACGGAAGCGATATGAAGCGCCTTCTTCTTGTGAGCCTAAGAGGCGGTTGTGGCTCGACAACACTGACCGCAAACTTGGCTCAAGCTTTAGTCAAAATTAACAAGCAGGTTCTCGCGATAGATGCGTTACCTGAAAACTTGCTGCGTCTTCATCTTGGTCTTCCCTCCGAAGAGCGAGATGGTTGGGTTAAGCAAGTGCTCAATGGTGGCTCGTGGATGGAGGCTGGCTATCAAAGTCCTCAAGGCGTAACTTTCCTTCCGTTTGGCCAAATAAATGATGAGCAGCATTCTCAGTTTTCTCACGCTCACCACCACCTCCAACAGCTTGCTGAGGCCACTCTCGAAATTGATGAGAGCGAGCAATGGCAGTTATTTCATGGTGATTTGTCTTATCTAAGTGCGTCAAATCTAGCAGGCTTTAAGGCTTCTATGGATATGGTTTTGGTTGTACTTAATGCAGATGCCATCAATTACTCTGTATTGAAAACCCAATTTCAACATCAGCACGGTATTCAAGCGTTGATTGAACAGGGCAAACTCAAATTTGTCCTCAATAAGTATCAACCGGAAACAGAAATTGGACGTGACTTCATGCTGGTTTTGAAAAAAGAGTTAGGGGATGCTTTGGTGCCTGTGATGATGCACAGAGATACGGCACTGCCGGAGTGCGTTGCAAACTTGACCACGGTGCAGCATTACTCTCCAATTAGCCAAGCAGCGAAAGATTACCAGTCCTTGGCGTTTTGGTGTGTGTCTACACTCTCGGCAACCAGTGCCTAGGGTGGTGTAGTAATGCGTAGCCTTAATCTTATCTTCCAAAACTGGGTCGTTGAGCAGTTTAATGTGCAGAAAACAGTTTATGAGCAGGCTTGGAACTGCAAATCTAACTGGCTCGGGCGCTGTTTGCTTTCGTTGTGGTTTTCGCTGAGCTTTATTTTCTTAAAACCAAAGATCGGCGGTGTGCCGTCTTGGAAGTTGCCTCTCGTTTATTTCCCACATGTTAATTATGCAGCGCCAAGACTATTCGACCCGGTTCGTTTCGTTATCCAAAGTGTTTGGTTGCTATGCTTCAAGCAAAACCTCAATGCATCTTGGTCGAAAAAGCTCGGTGATTTTTCTCTTCATATCGCGGAGCAAGTTCGCAACGCGTTTTATCTGCCATTTGAGTTGGTAGCGAAAAGCGTTCGCTGGTTGGAAAAGACCGCTAACCAAGTCAAAGATCCTGAGGTCCGTGAGCGCATCAAAGCGAGCAAACCCGCAATGGCACTCAATTACATTCTTTTGTTCGTTGTCGTTCTCATTGCTCTGCTGTGTTTTACCGTCCCATTTGGTTATGAGGCGCAGACGGTGTTTGTATTGCTACTGTGGGCATTAGCCATGATGGTAAGACGCATGCCGGGTCGCTTCCCGACGATGCTGCTGATCATCTTATCCGTGACCGCTTCTTGCCGTTATCTTTGGTGGCGTTACTCTTCAACCTTAAACTGGGATGACCCTGTTGCTTTGGTGCTGGGTGGCATTTTGCTTTTGGCAGAAACCTATTCTTGGATCGTATTGATGCTGGGTTACTTCCAGAATATTTGGCCACTCAACCGCAAGCCCGTTTCTATGCCGACGGATCAATCTACTTGGCCAACTATCGACCTGATGATTCCTACTTACAACGAAGATCTCGATGTAGTGAAAGCAACCGTGTATGCGTCGATGGGGGTGGACTGGCCAAAAGACAAATTGAAAATTCACATCCTTGATGATGGTAAGCGAGATAGCTTCCGTGATTTCGCCAAGAGTGTCGGAGTCAACTACATTCGCAGGCCGACGAACGAGCACGCCAAAGCCGGTAACATTAACTATGCACTAAAGCAGACGGATGGAGAGTTTGTGGCGATCTTCGACTGTGACCACATTCCAACTCGAGCATTCTTCCAGCTCACTATGGGCATGTTCCTCAAAGATCCGAAGCTGGCGCTGATTCAAACTCCGCACCACTTTTTCTCTCCGGATCCGTTTGAACGTAACTTGTCGAACTTCCGCAATGTGCCTAATGAAGGCAACTTGTTCTATGGATTGATTCAAGATGGTAACGATTTATGGGACGCGACGTTCTTCTGTGGGTCGTGCGCCATTTTGCGTCGTGAGCCGCTTGAAGAAGTCGGTGGTATTGCGGTCGAAACCGTAACGGAAGACGCACATACCTCATTACGTATGCACCGTTTGGGTTACCGCTCTGCTTATCTCAAGCAGCCAATTTCAGCGGGTTTAGCGACCGAAACCTTATCAGCGCACGTCGGGCAACGTATTCGTTGGGCGAGGGGGATGGCGCAGATTTTTAGGGTAGATAATCCGCTCACTGGTAAAGGGCTCAAGCTGTCCCAGCGGCTTTGTTACGTTAATGCGATGTTGCATTTCTTATCCGGTATTCCGCGTATTGTGTTCTTGATAGCACCTTTGGCGTTTTTGTTACTGCACTCTTACGTCATTTACGCGCCAGCACTGGCGATCATCTTGTACGTTTTGCCGCACATGATCCATGCCAGTATGACCAACTCACGTATGCAAGGTGACTATCGCTACTCCTTCTGGGGAGAAGTGTACGAAACCGTGCTTGCTTGGTATATCGCAAGACCAACCACTGTCGCTTTGTTTGCGCCCCATAAAGGGACATTCAACGTGACAGCGAAAGGGGGCTTAGTCGAAAAGTCACATTACGACTGGGTGATCTCTCGACCTTATTTGGTGCTGGTAGCACTGAATGTCATAGGCTTTGCTGTGGGGCTGTATCGCATGGGGTGGGGGCCCCAAGACGAGGTCGGTACTGTCATCGTTAACTTAGTGTGGACGATGTACAACTTGCTGATCTTAGGTGCAGCAGTCGCGGTTGCGGTAGAAGCGAAACAGGTGCGAAAAGATCACCGTGTAGAGGTGGCGATTCCTGTTGCGGTGAGACTTCACTCTGGGCATTTAATTCAAGCTCAGATGAAAGACTTTTCATTAGGGGGTGTCCGTATCGAAATCGATGGAATGGATGAACAAACTTGTCAGTACCTACTCGGTCAATCACTGGAAGTGATTCTGAATCGTGGTGGTCAAGAATTCGTGTTCCCGATGACCGTTGCCTATGCTCATAAAGGCATCTTTGGTATGCAACTCAATGAATTGTCGCACCAACAACAAATCCAGTACGTCCAGTGCACGTTCGCGCGAGCAGATACATGGGCGAAATGGCAACAAGGCTATCAAGCAGATAAGCCACTATCGAGTATGCAAGCCGTGCTACAAGTCGGCTTCAATGGATACAAGCGCTTGCTACAACACTGTCCTAAATTTGTCATGGTCAGTGTGGATGCTCTTTTATTTTGTATCGAATTTATTTGGTCACTTAGACCTCGCTATGTCCCAACCAGGACCCAAAGTCATGCTAAATAATAAAAAACTAACAGCGTTGACGACGGCAATCACTCTGATGTGTATGTCGGGCAGTCTCGCGGCACAAGAAGTAAAACAGCAATTGTCGGAACCTCAAGCTCAGCAACAAGACGCGGAAAATGCCACTGTCTTTAAGCGCGTGGTTCCATTTACTCAACTGGGCTACAGTGGCTCAATTGCGATTCAAGGTAGCGAAGCGAATGCTTACGTTGGTTTTGGTTCTCGCCTTGATGAGGTGGTGTCTAAAGCCACTTTGTATTTTGACATCACGCCTTCACCTGCGTTGCTTGCCTTGGTTTCGCACGTCAAAGTGTATTTGAATAATGAACTCATGGGTGTCGCGTCCATTGTTGATGGCCAACAAGGCAAAAAGCTTAGCCTTTCTATGCCTTTAGATACGCGTTATTTCAGCAACTACAACCAAATTCGTTTTGAGCTGATTGGCAATACTCACAAAGATTGTGCGAACCCGAACGACTCGAGCATTTGGGCAGAGATCAGCCAAAGCAGCCGCATCGAAATGTTCGTGCAAAAGACGCAGTTGGAAAGCGACTTGAGTCTGCTGCCTGCACCATTTTTTGATGTACGTGACTTTAGCCAACTCAACTTACCGGTTGTGATGGGCGATAAATATGACTTAGACGAAGTGAAAGCCGCTGGTGTTGTGAGTTCCTACTTTGGCTCTTTAGCAGCTTGGCGTGGTGCGCAGTTCCCTTTGAGTTTCGACACCTTGCCAGAGCGCAACGCCGTAGTGTTTGTCACCAACGATAACAAGCCAGAGTTCTTAAAAGATTTTCCGGACACTGATGGCCCTCGTTTACAGGTGATCACTCATCCAACTGATCCTTACGTGAAGTTACTGTTGGTGATTGGTCGTGATAGTGCAGACCTCAATACAGCCGTACGTGGCTTGGCATTGGGTAACCAGATTCTTACCGGACCAATTGCTAAGATCAACGAGGTGAAGCAAATCAAACCTCGCGTGCCTTACGATGCGCCAAACTGGGTGAGCACCGATCGTCCGGTTGCGCTTTCTGAGCTTGTCGAGCAAAAGAGTATGTTGCAAGTGGAAGGCCGCACACCGCCTCCTATCAGCGTTAGCCTACGTTTGCCACCAGACCTCTTCACTTGGCAGAGCCGCGGTATTCCAATGGATCTGAACTACCGTTACTCACCACCGACAGAAGACCATTCAGGCTCTCGTCTAACACTGAGCATCAACGATCAATTTATTGAAGCGTTTAACCTCACAACAGAAGGTCAGGGTGGTGATTCCAACCGTGTTCGCGTGCCTTTATTGGATGACAGTTTTCTCAGTTCTGACGATCAGGTTCGTATTCCTGCGTTTAAAGTTGGCAGCAAAAACCAAATCGACTTTGAATTTGGTTTTGCCTCGGTTACCGATGGACAGTGTCAGGTTACTCAACCGAGCAAACAATATGCTGTTGTAGATGGAGACTCTACGCTCGACTTCAGTGGCTTCCCACACTATATCGAAATGCCAAATATGCGTGCGTTTGCCACATCTGGCTTCCCGTACACACGTATGGCCGATCTGTCTGAAACTGCGGTAGTCGTTCCTAAAAATGCCCCAAGAGAGGCGTTGCAGACGTTTTTAAACATGATGGGCTCGCTAGGTGCTGACTCTGGTTATCCGGGTATTCAGATTCAACTAACTGACCAATGGGATGCAGAGACACTAAAAGACAAGGATATCTTAAGTATTGGCGTTGTGCGTTCATTGGAAGAAGCGGCCAACGACCCAGAGCAAGTTAACCTTGTGGTCGAAGCAGGCGAACGTCAAATTCGTCTGCCAAGTAAGAATGAGCAACAACTTGGTATGAACTGGATGAGCCCAAGTGACGCTAACCAAGTCCCGGCCGATTATGTCTCAGTTGAAGCTGATGGTTCCTTTGCTGCGATATATGGCATGGAGTCGCCATACACAAGCAATCGTAGCTTGGTGTCAATCATGGCTGCACACCCAGCAGATTTTGCCTCGGTGGACAAAGCGCTCTCAGATTCGGGGAAAATTGAGCACATGTTTGGCTCTGTGGTGACGTTAAGAAATGACGAAGTCGCAAGTTATAACGTAGGCTCTCATTACTATGTCGGTGAGCTCCCTGTATGGCAGTTGGTTTGGTATCACTTCTCAAATCACCCAATCGTCGTGGCTTGTTTTGCCGCAATATTGATGGTGATTGTCACTATCGTGCTGTGGCGTGTGTTACGTCAAGTGTCGGCTAAGCGTCTCGAAAAAACGGAGGAAGAAGAAGAATGAAAAAGCTAATAGCACTCATGCTTCTGATGGCTTCTCCTCAACTCTGGGCAAACACGTGTGACTGGCCGCAGTGGGATACGTTCAAGTCGGTTTATATTGAACAGGGAAGAGTAGTAGATGGCAGCGATGAGCGTATGATCACTACGTCTGAAGGCCAGTCCTATGCGCTGTTCTTTGCATTGGTTGCCAATGACCGAAAAGCCTTTGCCGAAGTGCTTAAATGGACTCAAATTCATCTGGCTGGTGGCGATCTAACGTCAAGATTGCCGGCTTGGTTGTGGGGCAGAAAAGCGAACGGCAGTTTTGGTGTTTTAGATACCAATGCAGCATCGGATTCCGATCTTTGGATTGCGTACGCTTTAGTGGAAGCAGGTCGATTGTGGGATAACTATTACTACCAATCGCTTGGTCATCTGCTTGCTAGTCGAATTTTGCGTGAAGAAACCGTGTCGATTGATGGCGTTGGTAGCGTGTTGCTGCCTGCACCAACAGGGTTTGAATTTGGTGAGCGCTACCGTGTGAATCCGAGTTATGTGCCGTTACAGCTGATTGCACGAATGGAAGCTCTGTATCCGCAGTATTCATGGGATGGTATGTATAAAGCGAGCGCACAGATGCTAACGCAAACCATGCCAAAAGGTTTCAGCCCTGATTGGGCAACGTTCAGCCAAGGCCAGTACAGTGCCGATTCGGTGACTGGGCCAATTGGCAGCTACAACGCCATCCGTACCTATTTATGGGCCGGTATGCTTGGTGATCAAGTTGCACAAAAAGCGTCACTGATTCAGCAAATGCAGCCCTTTGTCGCAGCGACTAAAGCACTCGGTGCGCCACCTCGAGAAGTAAATACAGAAACGGGTGAATACACTCAAGTTGGTAGTGCTGGATTTTCTGCCGCTGCATTGCCTTTGTTGGCGGCGTCTGGTGAGTCTGAGTTGCTCAAAGCACAAGCAAGCCGAGCGAAGCAAGAGCTTATCTCGGACAGAAACGACCACTACTACGACAATGTCTTGAGCTTGTTTGGCCTAGGCTGGCATCAGGCGCGTTACCGCTTTGGCAAACAAGGTGAACTGTTGCCTGCATGGAGCGAGCAATGCCAAGAATAAGACGCGCTTCGTGGTTAATTCCATTGGCCATGATGGCGAGTGGGGTTTACTCCGTTCACGCGCAAAGTTTCAGTTCAAAACCGCTGAGCCAAGCGCAGTTAGCCGCGGTTTATCAACCGATCGAAACGATTCAGTTCTCGACGTCTCTTGCTCGAGTGAACTCGGTAGAGTGGTTGGTTGAACAGCTTAAGCTGGCGGATGCGATAGGGCGTGACGATATCGTTGAAAGTACCCTTGAGCGTTTGTTTGCAATTGAGGAATGGAACCCGATTGGCTTGTATTACCAAGCCAATATGTATTTAAAGCGTAAACAGCCGGAGCTTGCCAAGCAGACCTTTCAGCGTTTAACCAAACAATCGCCAAACTCCCCGCAAGCGAAAGATCTTGCCGCCATAATGGCTCTTCAGGGAGATAAGAAAGGCGATTACCAGCGAGCGAAGCTGCTTGCTAAATCTGGCCGTTACGAAGAGGCCATCAAAGCGTATAAAGCGATTTTCCCAAACGGCATGCCCTCGGCTGCCTTGCAGTTAGAGTTTCTTCAGTTGCAAAGCAATCTTGATGGCAGTTGGCAGACTGTCAAACAAGGCCTAGAGCGTTTGAATGCAGATTACCCGGGTGTGCCTCAGTTTCAACTCGCATTGGCGAATCATATCCGCAAAGAGAATCCAGCTGACCCATGGATTTTAGATACCTACAAAAAGCTCGCTTTAGCCCCGGTCATTGGCAGCAGTGCGGCGACATCTTGGTTGCGTGCTCTCGACCAATTACCTATTTCAGAGCAAGTTGTTCAACAATACGCGATTCTAGCGAGCTACTATCCTTCGGACCTAGAGATTCAACGTGCCAACCAAGGTTCGAAGCAACGTTGGGAAACTGAGCAAGACCTGCGTAAGGATCCAACCTATCTTGCCAAATTGAAAGGTCTCAAACTGCTGGATGAAGACAAAACCTTGCAAGCTGAGAAGCAGTTGCGTTATGCGATGACGACGCGTCCAAACGACCCAGAAATATTGGGTGGGATGGGCAAGGTATATCTGCGTAAAGGTCAGCAACAAAAGGCGCTTGAGTATTTTGAACGTGCACAGCAGCTTGATAAAGATCCAGATAGTGCCTCAAAATGGGCCACTTTGATTGAAACCTCGCAATATTGGGCGTATTTGGATCAAGGTGATGCGCTAGCCGAGAAAGGGCAGTTTAAACAAGCTGAAATCCTTTACCGTAAAGCCATTCAATCCGATAAAACTCAGCCTTATGCTTTTACCTCTTTGGGGGCGCTTTACTTAGCACAAAAGAACTATGCCGCGGCAGATAAAGCCTATATCCAAGCACTCAAACTTGAGCAACTCAACGGATCTGCTTTACGTGGGCGGCTAGACGTTCGTATTGAGCAACAAGATTGGGTGGGTGCGGAGTCGGTTGCGCAGCGTTTTTCTCCTGCGCAAAAACAGGTAGTGGCTGAGAAAATCAATGGCATTCAATCTGAAATCATTCTTGCTCGTTTGAGAGTCGCTATCGCCCAGAATGATCAAGCGGGTATGCAATCTGCGGTGGAAGAATTGATTGAGCTAAAACCAATATCGCCGTGGTTGAGACTGGATATTGCTGGTGTTGTTCGTTCTATGGGGGACAAGCAACGTGCAGATGCCCTGATGGCTGAGTGGACCGCATCCAGTTCAGACCCTGAGATGAAGTTTGCTCATGCCCTGTATCTCGCGCAAGACTTCAAAGTCGAAGAGGCAATTTCTGAGCTAGAAAGCGTGCCAGAGAAAGCGGTCACGCCTTCCATGCAGCGCAATTTGACTCGATTGAAGCTCGATGCTGAATTACAAGGTATTCAACAGCGTTACCTTGAGGAGCCAGCGTCTGTGCAAGCTAAGTTGCATGCGTTGGAGCAGGACTATCAAGGCCAAGTACAGGCATTAGCACGTCTTGCTGGAGCGTGGGTAGAGATCGATCAAGCCGTTGAAGCTGAAAGAATTTATCGAAGCCTCGAACAATCACCACACTGGTCTCGCGATGAGCAACTCGCTTACGGCAGTATGATGGTGAGCTTGAATCTGTTTGACGATTTCGACCAATGGTACGAAGGCTTGGTGTTGAGTAAAGACCAGCAAGCAGTCAGTGCCTCTGAAGCGCTGCAATTTGATGAACTCAAAACACGTCGCACTTTAGCGCAAGCGGATTTGTTACTCGCGAATCAACAACCAGAGCAAGCAATGGCTTTGTATGAACGTATCTCATCAAAACCTGAACCATTCAAGACGCAAGCTCAGGTAGGGTTGTTGCAAGCCAGCGCACAGAGTGGAGATGAGGCAACCTATCACGACTTGCATCTGATCTTGAATAAGAAGCGTGACACGCTGAATGCTGCTCAGTTGATGACGGTTGCTTCGGTATTCAATCAACTTGGTTACCGTAATGATGCGAACACCCTGAACCGCTTGCTCGATAATACACAGGACGTCGACGCTCTGGCGTATCGAAACAGCATGTCGATTGCGATGGACAATCAGCAATGGAAGTTAGCTGAAAAACGAGGTTACCAAGCGCTAAATAGCGACCGAATTGAAAAAAGCGCAAATCCGAACAAAGCCCAGCAAGATACTCTCACTTTGCGCGAGTTGTATGACACAGCGGATGACTACTGGTTGACTCGCAATGTTAAGTCAGACATCGATACGCTCCATGATCGTAGTGATGGTCATGTGCTTATTGGTTGGGATTACAGTGCCCGTGACGGACTGAATGCATCTAACCAAGTGCCAATCGAAGCGCGCATTCCTATCGAATCACTCGATGGTCACTTGTTGCTGAGAGCGGATTACGTCTCTGTTGATTCTGGTGAGCTAGATTACTACGAGAAGGATCCTGAAAAATACCCGGCCCCAACAACGGTTCAAAGTGAGGCTTCGGGAATGGCACTTGGTGTAGGCTGGCAAGCGAAAGACTGGCAAGTGGACATTGGTACTACACCAATTGGCTTTGATCATACTACTTGGGTTGGTGGCATCAGCGTTGATGGCGATCTTGGGGACTTTGGTTGGACTGCAGAAGCGTCTCGCCGACCAGAAACCAGCAGCACACTTTCTTATGCTGGAATGACGGGACCGAGTGGAACCAGCGATCCTCAAGGCAAAAAATGGGGTGGTGTGGTTCGCACTGGTATTAAGCTTAATTCAAGCTGGGATATTGGCGGCCCTTACGGTTTTTGGAGTAGCCTGCAATACCATGCTCTGACGGGGGAAAACGTTGAAGATAATACTCGTCTCGGTGTGCTAGGTGGGGCTTACTACAAACTGATTGCCACGGATGACCAGCGTTTGAGTATCGGTACCAACTTGATGTACCTCGATTACGATAAAAACTTAGGTGAATACACGCTTTGGCATGGCGGCTACTACAGCCCGCAAAGTTATTTCTCTGTATCACTGCCAGTGAACTATTACGGTCGTTACAACAGTACATGGTCCTATCAGCTTAGCGCTTCTATTTCTAATTCATGGACGCAAGAAGATGCGCCTTATTTGTCTAAAGGTGACACTTCTGAGCGCGGTGGCGGTTTTGGTGCCTCGCTGCAGGCAGCCGTTGAGAAACGAGTGAGTAAACGCTGGTACCTCGGTGCTCTGGTGGATTTGCAGCGTTCAGAGTTTTATACTCCAAACCATTTCATGCTTTACGCCAAGTACACCTTCAATGACCGCTGGCAGCCAATTGAATACCCACCTGCGGTACCTACGCTTTACAGTGATTTTTAGTACCAGCCTTTCTCACGGTGAGTACTTTAGGAATGGTAGAAACAACAAAGGCCGGAGTCTTCCGGCCTTTTCTATTTGAGCAGTCCTGCTTTAAATCGATTCGCTTAGTACAAAATCGAGTAAAGTTGACGGCGGTACTTGCTTGCTAATGCGTTACCTTGGCCAAGTGCGCTCAAGATATCCATAAAGACTTTCTTCACTTCACCGTCTTGTGCACCGAGGTTGGCTTTGAGAATGTTCCAAAGCAGCTCAAGTGCTTCTTCATCACGGCCGACTTGGTTGTATTGAACTGCAAGCTCACACGCGAGTTCTAAATTATCAGGGTTTGCGGCTAGCTCTTGTTCAAGGCGTTGAAGCTCTGGGCGATCTGCGGCTTGAAGATGTAGATCTAACTTCGCGATCAAACCTTTGTAGTAGTTGTCTTGGTATTCCAGTGGAATCGCACCCAACAGCGTTTGTGCCAATTCAAACTGTTTGGTTTCCAGTAAACAATCTGCCATCGCTAGTTTTACATCACCACGGTTTTGAAGCTCTTCCGATAACGTTTGTAGAATCGCCAAAGCTTGAGCATGTTCACCTTGTTGGAGCAGTTCGCTGGCTTGCTTCAACTGCATTTCATCTTGGCTTGGTAGATGTTTTTGCAGCATTGCCGTAATCGCGTCAATTGGCTGAGGGCCACCCATCCCATCAACTGCTTGACCATTCATAAACAATGCGATGGTCGGTAGAACTTGCACGCCGAATTGAGAAGCAAGAGCAGGCTGCTGTTCACAGTTCAATAGAGCAAGGGTGAAAGCGCCGCTGTATTGCTGAGCCAGCATTTGTAATTCAGGAATCACTTGTGCACTTTCTGGTTGAGCACTCGCCCAAAAATGAATCAACACCGGCGTGTTCATTGATCCTTCAAGCGTTTCACGGAAGTTTTGTTCTGTTAACTCAACGATAAATGGGGATTGCATCAGAGTATCCTTGCTTTTTGTTTCTTGTCGTTGATTGTAGATATGGAGTTGATATTTGGGAAATTCAAGCGATAGAAAGGAAAAACGCTGCCGAAGCAGCGTATTCCTGATAGCAAGCGAAAGTGCTATAAATTTGGCAAGTCCAGCACGGGTTAGAGAGTCTTGTTAGACGTTATAGTTGTGTGCTGCGTGTGGTATCAAAATAGGATGAACATGGTCAACACTACACCCACACTAAGCCAGTTAAGCTGATTTAATGTCATTATTGTCTCGCGAAAATACAAAACAGAAAGGGTGGCGATACCAAATCTAAAGTGAGTATCCACATCGCGTTCAGGCTCGATGGATGAAGATACTAACCTAGAAATTGATTCGAACATTGAGGTTTTCTTAACCTACATGCTCATAATGACATCACATTGTTACGGTAAAATTACATTGTGATAAAAAGTTTTTATGCTGCTTGTCGCAAAATTTTATCAAGAAGACGAGTGGGTAATAGGCGCTTTAAAACGGCAAAGACTTTAGTTGGTGTGGTGATTCGGTAGCGAATCTTTGGTTTATCACTGTTGAGTGCGTGAAGCACGGGCTCAATACAAGATTCAGCAGGAAGCACAAACTTGTTGTTCGACTTGTCGTTATCTAAACGCTGCTTCTGCCCTTCGTAAGCTGCTCTGTGGGCGCTGCTTTTCACATCAATCCATTGTTCAAACGCCTTTAAGGCATTTTGTCTAAACTGGGTTTCTATCGGCCCTGGTTCGATCAATGCAACCTTGATGTTGGTGTCCATCAGTTCCAAACGAAGGGTGTCTGTCCAGCCCTCTAGCGCGAACTTAGAGGCGTTATAGGCGCCACGATACTTCATGGCGGCAAAGCCGAGCACGGAGCTGTTTTGGATGATGCGCCCTTCACCTTGTTTACGCATGTGCGGTAGCACTTCTCTTACGAGTTGGTGCCAGCCGAAGAAGTTGGTTTGAAATTGTGCTTGAAGGGCCTCTGTCGGCAAGTCTTCCAAAGCACCCGGTTGGCCGTAAGCGCCATTGTTGAAGATGGCATAAAGTTTACCCTCAGCTAGCTCGAGCGCTTGCGCGACGCCGGATGAAATACTCTCAGGATCATTAAGGTCAAGCTTAATACATGTTAAACCCTCGTTGGTTAGGCGTTCGATGTCTTGGTCTTGTCGGCAGGAAGCAATGACGTGGAAGCCTTCCTTTTGCAAAGCATGGGCACATACGTAACCGATGCCAGTGGAGCATCCGGTGATAAGAACTGACTTTTTCATGGTATAGGGCTCACTGAGAGGGCGTTAGCCTTATGATTCAACAACTTCGGTCTTGAAGCAAGTGTTTGAGGGCTGGGGCGACTCTAGAGTAACTGAACTTGAAGCCGAGTTCGGTTAACTTTTTCGGCTTAGCTCGCGCACTATCGAAGAGTAGGCAAGCTGCCTCGCCCATGGCTAACTCCATCACCCATTTAGGAGAACGCATGAAGTGGGGGCGCTTTAAGGTTTTTGCTAATGTCTTGCTAAAAATACTGTTGGTAACTGGATGGGGAGCGCATAGGTTAAAGAGTCCGTGAGCATGAGGCGTTTCTAATAGGTACATTATTGCTCGCACCATATCGAGTAAGTGTATCCAAGGCATATACTGGTTGCCGCTACCCAGTGGCCCACCCAAACCAAACTTGTAGGGAGGGATCATTTTTGCCAACGCGCCACCATTTTGACCAAGTACGATACCAGTGCGTATTATACAAACTCTAGTTTGCTCAGATTCGGCATGTTTTGCGATTTGTTCCCATTTTTCACAAACTTGATGGGCAAAGCAGTTGCTATTCACATGCAGCGCTTCATCAAAGGGGTGATCCTGTTGGTCGCCGTAGTAACCAACAGCGGAACCACTTATAAACACCGAAGGTGGCTTGGTGCTGGCATGAATTAGCTCGACAATTCGCTCCGTTATTTTCCACCTACTACTGCAGATAAGCTCTTTTTGCTGCTTGGTCCAGCGTTTATCTGCAATTGGCTCTCCTGCGAGGTTAATTACGGCATCAATGTCGTTGAGATCTTCAAGGGAGTTAAGAGAGTCTAAGTATTGAATATTTCCAACATCAGCATGCTGAAGACGCTGTTTTGCCTGTGCGGGATTGCGAGTTAACAAAAGTACTTGATGAGTTGTGAGTAACTTCATCAATTCTGAACCAATAAAACCAGTGCCGCCAGTAAGCAGTATCTTCATGGTATCCCTTTGAGTTAAAGACATATTTACTCATTATAGTCTTTTTTGACTGAGATGATCAGTGATGTGTTCAATTGATGTTGACACATTGGCACATTCCCAATTTAAGTCATTGCCCTCCCACTTAGTTCACATTTTTAACATATGTAACCAAATGTTATTTATGTCGGAATGTTGCTCACACTCGCTTGTTCAAAACTATGTCATTCTAAAAAAAGCACATACAAAAAAGGGAATTGAATGGCAGCATTGTTGGCACTATTTCGCGCCTGTCTAAGCAGCGCAAGGGACTTACTTCCTATTGTTGTTGTGATTACTTTTTTCCAACTGGTTGTTTTACAAGAGCCGCTACCCAACATCGCTCCAATTCTTTTCGGTTTATTGCTGGTTGTTCTTGGCCTGACGTTTTTTATTTTTGGGTTGGAAATGGGGTTGTTTCCGATTGGAGAAAGCATGGCGCAAGCTTTTGCCAGAAAAGGCAGCGTATTCTGGTTGCTTATTTTTGCTTTTTGTCTTGGCTTTGGAACAACCATCGCAGAGCCAGCTCTGACTGCTGTTGCTGATGAAGCTTCAGAAGTGGCAGCTGAGGGCGGGATGATACTCAATACCGAAGAAGCGATGGAAGAATACGCGGATGGCTTACGTCTCACAGTTGCATTGTCGGTAGGGATTGCAATCGTGCTTGGTGTTCTGCGTATTCTTAAAGGTTGGCCAATTCAGTATATGATTATTGGTGGGTATATCGGTGTTGTTATTCTAACCGGGTTTGCTCCAGAGAATATTATTGGTATTGCTTATGATTCTGGCGGCGTTACAACCTCTACTATTACCGTACCTTTGGTAACCGCTTTGGGAGTAGGGCTTGCTTCTGCGATCAAAGGTCGTAATCCGATGATTGATGGTTTTGGGCTGATTGCTTTTGCCTCACTTCTACCGATGATGTTTGTGATGGTTTATGGGATGGTGGTGGCATGATCTCATTTGCTCAGTTTTCGGATACTTTTCTTTCCACCGTCCGTGATGTCGTGCCTATCGCGACCATTATTTTTGGTTTCCAACTTGCGGTATTGAGACGTCCTGTTACCAACCTCTCTAAAGTCATACTTGGCTTCTTCTACGTTATTTTAGGATTATCTCTTTTTTTAATCGGGCTCGAAATGGCGTTGTTTCCATTAGGTGAAACAATGGCGATGCAGCTAACAGCTCCTGACTTTTTGATCGAATTTAAAGTCTCACTGGGTAAAGCTCTGAGTTGGGTTGACTATTATTGGGTGTACCTATTCGCGTTTTGTATCGGCTTTAGTACCACGATAGCTGAACCTTCGCTTATCGCTGTTGCCATCAAGGCAAATCAAGTGTCTGGGGGAAGTATTAGTGTTAACGGACTTAGAATTTCGGTTGCGTTAGGGGTGGCCATTGGTATTGCTTTGGGTAGCTATCGAATTGTTGTGGGTGACCCTATTCATTATTACATCATAGCGGGTTATATAGTGGTGGTTATTCAAACACTATATGCGCCAAAGTTAATCATTCCCTTGGCATATGACTCGGGAGGGGTGACGACATCGACGGTCACTGTCCCATTGGTTACGGCTTTGGGATTAGGGCTTGCGTCTACTGTACCTGGACGAAACCCGATGATTGATGGTTTTGGCTTAATCGCTTTTGCCAGTCTATTTCCTATGATTTCTGTGATGGGCTATGCCCAAATAACCCAGTGGTTGAATAAAGATACCGCGGAGGAGAAAGAAAATGCGCTTTAAATTAATTCTGGCCTTTGTGGAGGATAGCAAAACCGACACAGTGTTGGATGCCGCTCGCGAAGCAGGTGCAACCGGGGCGACGGTCATCAATAACGCCCGAGGGCAAGGTTTAAATCAAAAACGTACCTTCTTTGGTCTCACTCTTGAAGTACAGAAAGATGTGTTGCTATTTGTCGTTGAAGAGCATCTTTCGCGGCATATATTAGAAACGATCAGTGAGGTCGGAGAATTTGACCAAGAATCCGGTCAGGGAATCGCGGTACAAATCGATGTGGAAGACGCAGTGGGTGTTGCGCACCAAGTCGAGACATTAGCAAAGGTTGTTGAGGATGAGCTATGAGTAATCAAGAAATCATTCGTATTAGAGATGTGATGGCATCTACCTACGTTATCGTTGATGGACTTATGACGGTTCATGAAGGTATCGGTCTGGCTCGAAAACATCAGGTCAAAGCACTAGTCGTCCAGAAACGCAATCAAGATGATGAGTTTGGTATTGTGCTGATGAACGACATTGCAAAAAAAGTGCTCGCCGTTGATCGATCTCCTCAAAGAACCAATATCTACGAAATCATGACTAAACCAGCGCTGACAGTCGACCCTAACATGAACGTAAAATATTGTGCGCGGTTATTTGAGCGTTTTGGTATTAGTCGGGCACCAGTGATTGAAAATGGTCAAGTCATTGGCATGGTTAGTTACAATAACATTGTCATGAATGGGATGGCGAAAGGGGAATAGCTGATCATTAATCTCATTCAAGCGACTGGGAGTGAACAGCATTATTTCAGCTATAAATCCCTTTGCATAACCGAAGTATGCATTTTATCCTTTTGCAAAGAGTAGAATTTTAAGGAAATAGTGAATGCCTTTAGTTGCCTGTCCTGTCTGCGAAAGACAGATTTCAAAACGAGCACACAGTTGCCCGGGGTGTGGAGAGCCAGATCCTCTAAATCATTTGGCTAAATCTAAGTTTCTGTCGATGACACTATGGCTAGCTGCATTGATTGGTTTTGGTTATGCCTTCTGGTTTTACCTTTTGCCTATGATGATTGAGTTTGCTCGTCAGCAGTAGTTGAATCCGTACTGAAGCTGAATCGCTGTTGAGGTTATATAAGAAAGCCGTAGAATGGCGTCATTCTTTTTGAGGAGACGATGTCGTGAAACTATTTTTTGCCTCAGATTTGCACGGTTCTTTGCCAGCAACAGAAGAAACCATCAAACTGTATTTAGCCTCAGGTGCAGAGCACTTGATCTTACTTGGAGATACGCTCAATCACGGGCCGAGAAACCCAGTGCCAGAAGGCTACAATCCGCCACAAGTGGCAGAACTTCTGAATCAATACAGTGAACAGATTATTTCGGTACGTGGTAACTGTGACAGTGAAGTTGACCAGATGCTATTGAACTTTCCAATGATGACAGACTATGCGTGGATCCTTTTAGAATCCGGCAAGCGCATTTTCTTAACTCATGGTCACTTGTATCATAGTGGTAAGCGTCCACCATTGCGTGAGGGAGACATTATTGCTCACGGCCATACTCATATACCAGTGGCAGAGGAACAAGACGGGGCTGTTATTTTTAACCCTGGCTCGATGACATTTCCTCGAAACGGTTTGCCGCGCAGCTATGGTTTGATGGAAGGTAACACACTAACCGTGCAAACGCCGGAAGGTGCAGTGCTAGCTCAAACAACGATTTAATCAACGAGTCATAGAGCACATCAGATATTAAATAATAGGGAGCCATTGGCTCCCTATTTTGTATCTGAATGGCCTAAATCACGCTCTGGGTCGATGATGTCTCTTACTCGTTGTTTAAGGACTTTAGCCTCAGGAAAACCGCCGTCTTTTTTACGCTCCCAAATTTGCGTGCCGTTGCAAAAAATCTCAAAACGGCCACCTGTGTCCGGATGCAAGCTGATGGTTTCAATCTCTTCACTGAAAGTATGAAGTAGCTCTTGCGATAGCCAAGTAGAGCGCAACATCCAATTGCACTGGCGACAGTAGTAAATGTCTATGATGGCTTTATCCATTTCTTATTTCCTTTCTTTAAACACTAAAGCAGTAGCTTTATTCCCACTGCAAAGGTGAGGATCTCAAACGCAATCTTGATAACGCGATTGCTGTATCGAGTTGCTGCCCACGCGCCTAAACTGCCACCTAAAAATGAACTCAATAACAGCACGGGTAGCCATGCCCAATGAATCGGAGCGCCTGCGTGTACGACGGCAACACCACCAATACCATTCCAAAACAGACCGACACAAATCATGGTGTAAGCCACTGCTTGCTTGTAGTCGTACCCAAACCAACGCACGAGGAACAGCGTCACAAGGAGACCTGAACCTGCGGTCAGAGAACCATTGACTATGCCTATTAACATCAACCCCAATCCGCCCAAGATCCAGCCAAATGTATCTCGGTGGGTAGCAAGCTCGACTTGGCCAAGTTCTTTTTTAAAGCGAGAGTAAATTCCAAGAGCAAGGATCATCGCCCCGAGCATTTTTTCTGCGATGTTATCGGGAATTTGGACAATCAGGTTAGCACCAATCACGACACCAATACTGCCGACTAGAATCAGATAAAGTGCAACTTTCGGTTTTATTGTGCCCGCTTTGAGATGTGTACTTGCCGCGCCAAGCCCCAGTGCGACGGAAGCCACTTTGTGTGTACCAAGTGCGACAGAAAAGGGCAAGCCGAGAAAGATCAATAGCGGAAATTGCAATAAACCAGCACCGCCACCAGAGAGGGAAGCGAGTGTATTTGCAACAAGGGAACCGAAGAAGAGAGTGAGAGTATCTAGCCAATCCATGCGTGAAATAAAGGGGCCATCTTGGCCCCTTATCATTGAATCAAAATCAGTTTCTAAACAGTACCGTAGAACCGTGGTTCAAGCTAGTCAGTAGTAACGTTTTTTCGTTAACCACGTCGATGCGGCGGCTTTGCTCGGCATCCAGTCGGAAAATCTGCGTAATTAAGCGCAGCTGTTCGTCAGTAAAATCTTTTGACTGAGATGACGAGATATCCTTGAACTCTGATGGGGTAACTAAGAGGTAATTGTCACTTACTTCCCAGCGTCCTCGTTCTGAAATGTTGATCGTGGACTCAGCAGATGAACCCTGAGCAAACAACTTAATATTTGCTACGCGAATGTAATCGCCGTTAGGTAAGTATTTGACGTTCGATTCAACGTTGACACGGCGTAATGGACCGACAGTGTCATCCGGTAAATTATCTGTAATGACGGTAACCATAGTGGATTGCCACTCATTAGAAGTCAGAACTTGTTCTACTTTTAGGTCACTGCCCCAATAAAGCCAGCTACTAAATAATGCAGACACGGCTAACACCGCAATAGCGAGTTTAATTTTCATCATGCCTCCTATTATTTGCAGATGTCAGTTGGGTCGTTTTG
>Ga0209379_10000790_pt1 | contig 23206 bp, 20 predicted proteins | sample tdDd001_FD_187124 | JGI IMG/M metagenome (GOLD analysis project Ga0209379, IMG submission 187124) | Marine sediment microbial communities from the Atlantic coast under amendment with organic carbon and nitrate - tdDd00.1 (SPAdes)... | ecosystem: Environmental > Aquatic > Marine > Coastal >...
TCTTGCTCATAGATGTTTTCAAAATCATAAAAAGCGTTGGGCGGTTCGACAAAATTAAATAGATTGGCGGTCGCAAAGGTAAGGGTGTTGTTGTTTTGCAATGAATAACCTCGATCAAAGCACAAAGCTTATTGTTCAGTGTAAACAAAACGGCGCGAAGTTTCTGCAATAGAATGTAGGTGAGGTGTAAACGGGGAAATAGAAGTAAGGCGGTGATATTGGTCACCGCCTTTTTAAAATCAATAATAATTAGATGCAGATAGCAACGGTGCCAGCAACCATTAGTGCAATGGCGACATACCAGAAGTATTGAGTAGCTGAGTCTGCCACATTGCCTCTGATGTAGTTCACTTCTTCAGTTGCTGTTGTTACGAACTCATTGTAATCAATAGAGAGTTCGCTACGTGCTTCTTTTAACTCCGCTTGTAACTTGTTGAATGCGTTATCGATAAAGTCTTTTACTTCATCCATTGCGTCGTTAGCAAATGATAGGTTGTTCCATACTGCCATACGTGAAGCATACTCGCTTTCACCGACTAAGTTTAATACGCGTAAATCGTATTCACGTTTAGTGCGTTCTTTACCCATTTTTTGTGGGTTAATGCTTTTTAATTTGTTCACAACAAATTCTCCAAAAAATTCGATTAGATAGATTAGAGCGTCTAATGGCTCAAAAAGGTGAAGAACCGAAGTTCAAAGGGGGCATCTAAAAGAGAGTTGGATTGCGATAACCTTCTGATATTGAGTTGGTAACCGCGACACATTTAAAGAGCGAGTTGAGTCATTTCTGAATCAGCGCGGGCATAGTAGAGAGTTAGCAAATCTCTCGCAACTAACTGATTTTACCCAAACGATAAATATTATTTATAGGCAAAATCGGTGCACAATATAGTAAATGGAAAGAGCAAATATGAAGATAAAAGCGATATCAAAGACCTTGATATCGCTTTTAATTGCGTGGGTCAGTTAGTCGGCAATGCCACCTTTAGTGAGCTGTGTTGGTTCTAGCAATCGAGTGAGCGTTGCGCGGTCGAGATCGGTCTCTTCTTCAGCAACATCTATGATCGCTCGGCCTTGACTGTATGCTTTCTTTGCTATGTCTGCGGCTTTTAAATAACCAATGACCGGGTTTAATGCCGTGACCAAAATAGGGTTGCGTGCCAATGCGATTTGCAGGTTATCTTCGCGAACTGTAAATGATGCAATTGCCTTATCGGCCAGAGCTAATGCAGACTGGGTTAATAACTCAATGCTTTCAATAATATTGTGCGCGATTACTGGTAGCATCACATTGAGTTGGAAGTTACCAGACTGACCTGCGATGGTGATCGTTGCGTCATTGCCGATCACTTGCGCTGATGCCATTGCGGCGGCTTCAGGGATCACGGGGTTAACCTTACCTGGCATGATTGAAGAACCAGGTTGCAATCCTTTGAGTTCAATCTCTCCTAGGCCAGCGAGTGGACCTGAGTTCATCCAACGCAGATCATTGGCGATCTTCATTGTTGCTACCGCAGCTGTTTTTAGTTGTCCTGAAAGTGCCACAATTGCATCTTGAGAGCTCAAGTTGTAGAAGAAGTTATCGCTCGCAGTGAACTGAACATGGCTTGCTTGAGATAAATTATCTGCAAACGCTTTGGCAAATCTTGGATCAGCGTTAATTCCTGTACCGACTGCGGTTCCTCCTTGAGCAAGCGCTTTAAGGGCGTTGAGGCTATTTACGATACCTTGTCGAGCTTGTTCAATTTGAAACTGCCATCCGCCCAATTCTTGGTCAAAGGTAACAGGCATCGCATCCATTAAGTGAGTACGGCCTGTTTTTACGATATGACCAATTTCTTTGCGTTTAGCTTCTAGAGTGTGGATCAGGTGGTCGAGCGCGGGCAGTAGTTGTTTTTCGATGGTGATAGCGGAGCTTAGTTGAATGGCTGTTGGTACAACATCATTACTACTTTGCCCCATATTAACGTGATCATTTGGGCTGACGTTGGCCCCAGATATCTCACTGGCGATTGTCGCGATCACCTCGTTGGCGTTCATATTTGAACTGGTTCCAGAGCCAGTCTGAAATACATCGATAGGAAATTGGTTAGTGTGCTCACCATCAATAATCGATTGGGCGGCATCAGAGATGGCATTGGCGATGTCACCTTCTAGCAAACCTAACTGTGCGTTGGTAAGTGCTGCGGTCTGCTTAATATAAGCGAGCGCTTGAACAAATGCTTTGGGCATCTGATGATTGCTGAATTTGAAATTGTCGACAGCGCGCTGCGTTTGAGCTTGGTAAAGTGCATCGCTAGGGACTTGGACTTCCCCCATGCTGTCTCGTTCAGTACGAAAATGTTGAGGGCTGCTAGGTTGAGTCATTTTTGATCCTTTTGTTTTAGTCGAGTGGCGCTTGGATACGCTGTAATTGTTGTTGTAGTAAAAAGAACTTGATATCGCCATCTTCCCAATGGAAGTAAAACCGTTTTAAGCAAAGTAGTGGCGTGTGAATCGAGTCTAGACAGTAGCGGCGAAATGTAGGGCTTCGACTAGCGTCTTGAATCGCATCCAAAAGATTGAAATAAAGCTGTCTAAGATAAAGCTCACACAGCAGGTTGTTTTCATGAGGCGAACCATGCTCGTAGTATGAACTTAGATTTATCGTCCACTGGATATAATCTTGTATGACATCAGGTTCGAACCCGCTGGCAATAGAGGAATCTAAGAAGCGGTCTTGTGCTTTAAAATAGCCATTATAGAGAGGACGAAGACATAGCATGATAGAGTCTCAAATTGATATGTAATGATAATTATTATTAATTAAGGGGTGGTAAATCAACCCTGATTTAGTTGTGGAAAGAAAAAGAAGCGGCTAGCAATAGGGGATGAAAGCTAGCCGTTGGAAGCGATAGGTGGGATTTGGCTGAAAGACTCTTGCATTAGAATGATGTCTTCAGGTAGCTCTGGTCGGGAAAAGTAATAGCCTTGAATTTGCTCGCATCCCATGGCGTAGAGCTTTTCAAGAGCCTCTTGATCTTCGACCCCTTCAGCAACCAAACTGACTTGAAGCTGCTTGGCGAGTTGAATAATCAACCAGACGACACTTTCAGCCGTTTCGTTGCTAAGCATGTTGCGAATAAAGGTGGCGTCAATCTTAATACAATCAATAGGGTAGCTATGGATATAGTTAAGACTAGAGTAGCCTGTACCAAAGTCATCAAGTGCGACGGTAAAGCCCAATAGTCTTAGTTTATCTAGAATGATTTTCACCTCTTTTGTTCTAGATAGTAGAACGGTTTCTGTCAGCTCAATGGTAAATTCATCTGGGCTGAACCCATATTGGCTAATGGTTGCTAACAAGTGTTGAAGGTAACGGTTGGCGTTGTTGAGCTCATGAGCTGAGCAATTAAGCCCCAGTTTTACCTTATGATTTAAGCCTTGTTCTAAAGTTTTTTTAGCTTCACAAGCAAGCTCAACGATTCGCTCACCCAGTTCGATGATCAAGCCAGATTGCTCAGCGGCTTCGATAAATTCGATAGGAGAAATAGCCCCAAGCGCTTCACTATTCCAACGAGCGAGAATTTCAAAATAAGTCCATTTATCAGAATTGCGGTTAACGATAGGCTGCGCCACGACATAGATTTCATTGTGTTGTGTTGATTTGTCTAATTCACTACGAAGCGCATCGATCACCATTGCTCGTCGGTAGTACTGGGCACTTAGGTGAGTGTCGTAGCATTGAATGTTGAGCTGTCGAGATTGTTTACATTCTTTTAATGCTAAGCTTGCGTTCAACATGATTTGATCTGCACTCAAGCTATGAGAGTTATGTCTTGCAAGCCCAATGCTGACTTTGACTTTTATATTATGGGCTGGGTCTCGATAGCCCTTTTCTAACTTACGGATGATTTGGTTACATAATTCAAAGGGGTCGCCAGACATAGAAATAAAGGCGAACTCATCCCCGGCGATTCGAAATGAAAGCTGTTTATCTTTGGTTGTTTCTTCGATGGTATTGGCAACGAATTTGATGATTTGGTCACCAATGTAATTCCCATAGAGGTCGTTAATCGATTTGAAGTTGTCGATATCAACATAAGCAAGCGTGAATCGGTTATTGCCAACTTCTGTGAGCCTTTCTAGTTTGTCTGCAAGGAAACTGCGATTGAGCAGCCCTGTCAGATTGTCGTGCGAGACTTCATAACTAAGCTGATTGACCAAGCTATCAGAGCGAGCCGATAACCATTTTGCTCTAAGGTTATGGACGACAAGTCGGGCGAATAACTTGTGATAATAGATCATTTCTTGCGGGTCGATGAGAGCCCGGCTGAAAGTTGATAGCAGTACGCCAAGTACTTCACCTTGTTCCGAACGCAGTGGAATACCAAGGTAAGCTTGTAACCCTTGCTCCTGTAAGTAGTGATCGTCAGGGAACTGCTCGGATACGTTGTTTTCGTATAGCACAAAGTCGAGCTCAGATTTACTTACAACGGCACAAGGTGTCCCTGTCAGTGAATACTGGATGGAGGATTGTAGTTGATCTCCACACGCAAAAGATAATGTTGTCGCTCGAGTATTAAGTCGATCGATTTCTATTAGACATGTGCAGTTGCTTTTGTAGTGTTTATGTAGCAACAGAGTCGCTTCATCTAGCAACTCTGAACCATCTAAACTCAATGTACGGTTGATAACATCTAAGCTTATCGATGGGATAAGTGTCGTATTCCTAGCCATATCAAGAACCCATATAGAGTGATTTAAATCACATGTTGTTAGTATTGGTTCAAATTAAATATGGTACAGGTGGCATAGGATGGCAAATGGAAATGAATAATATTCAGCGTGAAATTAATCGCTATTCTCTTTTGCTAATCGCTGTTTTAAATAGTCGAGGAATAATTTGGTGCGAGTATGTTGATAATCCAGTTTAGGATAGTAGGCATATACAGTGGCTTCATCGGCGGTAATGTCAGGAAGAATCCGCTTGAGCGTGCCGTTTTTTAAGTCTTCTTTGATCATGACATCATTGGTGACAAGCACGCCCATATTGTTTTTGGCAGCATGGAATAGTGCTTCTGGGTTAGTTGTCGCGAAGTTTCCTGACAAAGCCAGACGTTGTCCGTTCGTTAATTTGATTTCTCTATGAGTCTTCTCTCCCCACACCAGCGCATTGTGCTGCGCCAATTCTTCAACATTGGCAGGCTCCCCATACGTTTCTAGGTAAGCAGGAGACGCATAAAAACCTGCTTTGTGTTCAAACAGAGGTGTTGCTTTGAAGCTTAATGAATTTAATTGCTCCAGTTCGCGACTGATGAATAAATCTAGGCTGAGCTCCGGCAGTTGACCTGGCGTGGTTGTGATCAACTGGATACGTATATCGGGATACATTTGCAAAAAGTCGTTGAGGTACTGAACCAAGAACTTGGAACCTACCGCAAGGGTCGCGCCAATCTTTAACAGCCCGGCAGGGCTTTGGCTGACGGAGCGAGTTTCATCAACAATTGACTGCCAGCCTTCCAATTGTACTTTAGCTCGTTGATAAAAGAGTGCGCCCGCTTCTGTCTGGGTAACGGTTCTTGTTGTGCGCTTGAGTAATTGCACACCGATTCTTTCTTCGAGCCAGTGAATGCGCTTTGAAATGGCTGAGCTGGTAGTGTTCATTTTACGAGCTGCACCATTGAAGCTGCCTTCATCAACGACTCGGATATAACTCTGAACGCTCTGTAGCCAATCCATAACCCACCTTTATTGATTCTTACTGGGAACTAATCAGTTTCCAATCCAACATATTATCTTTTGCTAGTGCCTAATTTACACTGGTTAACATCAAGTTTAAATAAGGGGGGAGATAAATGAAGAAAACACCAATTCTGCTTGCGATGATGATTATTGCAACAGGTCAAGTCGGTGTCAGTATTTACTTGCCATCGTTACCTCTTATTAGTGAAGCTTTAAATGCAAGTCATGCCGAGATCCAACTTCTTGTGACACTATTTCTAGTCGGTTTTGGCGCTTCTCAACTCTTTTACGGCCCTCTGTCTGATTCAATTGGTCGCCGTCCCGTGTTTTTATTAGGCCAAGGGATCTACTTAATCGGTACTATCCTTTGTGTGGTGTTTGCGGATCAGTTATCAACACTCATCTTGGGTCGTTTGCTCCAAGGTTTAGGCGCTGGTAGTGCATCGGTATTGGGTCGCAGTGTTTTGCGTGACAGTTATGATGGCCCACAACTCACTAAAGCGCTTTCCTATATATCCGTTACTGCTTCAATCATGCCTATCATCGCCCCTGTTTTTGGTGGTTGGATGGCGTTTTATCTGGGGTGGGAAGCGGTGTTTGTTTTTGTCCTCTTATACTTAGCGGCGATCTTCACCCTTGGCTATTTTGTACTACCAGAAACAAACAGTGGTATACGTTCATTCAATATCATTGAAGTGGTGAAAAACTACGGTCAGTTGCTTACCAACAAGCAGGTCGTAAGCAGTGCGAGTTACAACTGGATCAGCTATTTAGCCAGCTTAGTTTCGCTCTCTGTGATGCCGTTTATTTTGCAAAATCAACTTGGCCTAACGACGGCGGAGTACGGTTCGATTATGATCATCCCGTCGGCGGGTTTAATGATCGGTAGTGTGTCGTTAAACATATTGAATCGATATTTTTCGACAGCCCAATTGTTAGGTTTGTCGATTATCCTGATGATGTCTGCTGGCTTATGGTTACTGCTTACCGACACGACGCTATTCAACTTAGTTTGGGCGTTTACATGGCTTACTATCGCACAAGGTCTTTCGTTTCCACTTTCTATCAGTATGCTGCTCGAACCGCACAAACGACAAGCGGGCGCAGTATCGGCTTTATCAGGTTCTATTCAAATGTGTTTAGCTGGGTTATTTGGAGGGTTCTTGGTCGAACACTGGGTTCAGAGTCAATGGGCAATGGGTGTCTTTTATCTACTGTGCGCAAGTTTGATGGGGTTTGTACTGTTCGCCTCCGCACGTCGAACAGCGATGCCGCAAGAGTTTGCTTGAAAGGCAACCGATGATTGATACAATGCGCGCAGAATTTGTATATACCCATTGAGGTTTCCGGTATGGAACAGAAAGAATTTGAGCAGCTAGTTAAAGAACTTTGTCAGAAAGAGAATCTGCCTCAGGCACTTGAGATGCTTAAAGCAGTTGAAGATCAAGAGATTGCTGAAACGGCACAATCGCTAGCAGGTCAGTTCGCATTGGCGGAAGTGGAAGGCGAAAAGCGCATCTATCACGTTACAATTCAAGAGAACGAGCAAGGTGAAGAGCAAGAGTTCATCGAGCATGTTATGAATGAAGGTGACGATGTGATTGGATTTGTCGCTTGGTTCTTTGATGCAATGTTTGAAGTAAAACGCAAAGAGACGTATCAAGCTGCAGGCAAAACTTATCAACAACCTAAACGCGCAAAATAATGTGATTTAGATCTTGTTTTTGTTCTAATTGTGATTAAAATCACGCTCCTTACTATCGAGGAGATAAAGATGAATCACGAATTAGGCAATGCATATCTAGGTCAAATGATCGCAAAACAAGCAATGCATGAAGCATTGTATGGTAAGCCTAAAGCGAAGAAAGCATCATTCATCAAGCGTATGATGAAGAAGATGGCAAAGTAATCGCAGCCAGTGAAACGGAATTTTGAAGAGCCGGAGATCAGCAATGATCTCCGGCTTTTTTGTGCCTGTTATTTTCGTTGAGTTAGTTTTCACCCAGTCGCTTGGATTCTCATTCCAACAAGCATTGCTGATGACTAGAGCTAGTTGTAACAGCATGTTTCTAAGGTGTTGAATCATCGTGCTTTCCAGTTGATTTTCGCTGCTTTGTCAACTCAAGCTTCTAATGGCAAAGAGAGAAATAATTTGTCCAACATGGCGCACACTTTTGCGATCCTGAATGAGTTTCACACTTTCATGTCAGGTGAATGTCTGCTTGCGGTTTGTCATCTATTTGGCACTAAAAGACGCTTTATTTTTGGCACTTTTCATACCTTAAATCTAGAAATATTTTGTTACATCCAATGGCTGCATGGTAAAAAAAGTTCGCCCATATAATGCGGCACTTTTTATTGTTGTATGTATAAGTCATTAATTATGAAAAAGAATACTATGGCACTTTTGCCAAGCGTGCTTGCACTAGCCATCGGGATGGCACTGCCTGCTGCTCACGCCGCGGTTACCGCAGAGGTTTCTATCAATGGTTCTGAAAGCCAGTGGTGGAATACTTACCAAGTCACTCTGACGAATGATGGTTCCAAGCCTATTGAGTTAAAAAATTCAAAGGTTGTGTTTGATTCAAATCTTTCCATGTCTGCGCCTTCTTGGTCTGCACAAGGTATCAGTTACCCGGGAATGAAATTCTCAAGCAATGCTCAAGGTGATGTGTTTAGTAATACTTTAGCGCTGACTTTTGATGATGGTAGTTGGATTAAATCTCAGTTGCACGCCGGTGATAGCATTGCGTTAACACTTGGTGTGAGTGGCGTGCTTGATCTTGCTTTGCTACAAGAGTCGATCCGACTGATCGCTGATGATGAAGGTGAAGTGGGTGACCCTGAATTGACTCTTCAATTAGCTTCGCCTGTTAGTGGCGCAGAGTTTGAAGAAGGTCAATCAGTAGCGATGCTTGCCAATGTAAAAGCAATCAATACCAGTGTTAAGTCAGTGACTTTCTATGTTGATGGTGAGCAAATCTCAAGCCTGAATCAGGCACCTTTCCAAGCGAGTTGGATCGCGGTGGGTGAAGGGTCTCATATCATTAAAGTGGTTGCGGAAGATGAATCTGGTTTAACTCAAGAGCAGGCTGTCACTGTTTTAGTCAAGGCTGAAGAAGTGGAGCCGCCAGTAGAACCTGAGATCCCTGTTGCTCCTGTGATTGAGTTGACTAACCCTCGCAATGGTCAAACGGTGTTCGTGGGTAAAGTGACGACTATTACGGCGAATGCTTCAGATGAAAACAACGATCTTGAAGCGGTGGAGTTCTTTGTTAACGGCGCATCGATAGGGCGCATTACGCAGGCTCCTTATCATGTGACATGGTCTCCTTCTGAACTTGGTCACTATATGATTGAAGCTGTCGCTTATGACGCTGCCGGTCATCAAACCCGCACTCGAGAAATCACTGTTTCTGCTGAAGAGTTAGGCACTGGTGGCTTAAGCTGCGATATCAAACAAATCTATCGTGAAGACGGTACTGAGTGTATGGGTGATGATCATCCACGCCGCATTATTGGTTACTACACGTCATGGCGTACAGGTAAAAACGGGCTTCCGGCTTATTTAGCAGATGACTTACCTTGGGAAAAGCTGACACACATAAATTACGCGTTTGCGAGCATCAACAAAGATGACTACAGCATGCAAGTTGATGACTCTGCGACCAAGATGACATGGGAAGCTGTACCGGGCGCTGAAATGGATCCGTCTTTGCCATATCAAGGTCACTTCAACTTATTGAGCAAGTTCAAAAAGCAATATCCTGATGTAAAAACACTTATTTCTGTTGGCGGTTGGGCTGAAACGGGTGGTTTCTATCCAATGACTACGGATCTTGCGTCTTGTTCAGTGAACATGGAAGGCATAAAAGCATTCAATAAGTCCGCGGTAGAGTTCATTCGTAAATACGACTTTGATGGTGTGGACATTGATTATGAATACCCATCATCAATGAAAGACTCAGGCAACCCAATTGACTTCGAAATATCGAACAAGTGTCGTGGCCAGCTGTGGGATAACTACATGGTGCAAATGACAGATCTTCGTAAACAGCTTGATGAAGCTGGTGAGCGAGATGGTCGTCGTTACATGCTGACCATTGCAGCACCGTCATCGGGTTACTTGCTGCGCGGTATGCAAGATTTCGCAATGCAAGATGTGTTGGATTTCGTCAATATCATGTCATACGACCTGCACGGAACGTGGAATGAGTTTGTTGGCCCTCAAGCGGCGTTGTTTGATGATGGTAAAGATGCGGAATTGGCAAAGTGGGGTGTTTACTCGACCGAGCAATATCAAGGTATAGGCTATCTGAACCAAGCTTGGACTCACCATTTCTTCCGTGGTGCGTTTAAACCAAGTCAGATCAACATGGGTATCCCTTATTATACTCGTGGTTGGCAAGGGGTATCTGGTGGTGACAAAGGTCTTTGGGGACATGCAGTAGAGCCGAACCAGTCGACTTGTCCTGAGGGTACAACCGTATGTGGTTGGGGTGCTGAAGGTACTGATAACATTTGGCATGATGTTGACGCGAATGGTAACGAAATCAAAGCGGGTGTTGCGCCAATGTGGCATGCGATGAACTTAATGCATGCGCAAGAGCTCGGTATTGATGGTATGCCAAGTTACGGCCCTGATTGGGGAATGGACCCGAATGAACCTAAAGATCTGATTGAAGGTGAATATGAACGTGTTTGGAGTGAAGAGCTACAAACCGCTTGGCTTTGGAATGAAACTAAGAAAGTGTTCTTGAGTATCGAAGATAAAGATTCATTAAAGCCGAAGCTCGATTACATTGTCGACAATGGACTTGGCGGTATGCTGATTTGGGAAATGGCGGGTGACTATTCTTACGATGAAGTGAAACGTGAATACGTAATGGGTACGGACATGACCTCTTACGCTCATGAGGTGTTTGCCGCAGCAGAACCAATGGATATTCGCCACAATGACTTGCCAGAGCCAGACTCAGTGATTGATGTAACAGTATCAACAACAGACTGGCCAGAGGGTGATAGCAACTACCCAATCAACCCAACGCTTGTGTTTAAGAACAACTCAGAAGTTGCGATTCCTGGTGGATCAACGATTGAGTTCTTAATGCCAACGTCGACCGGTGATTTGGTGAAAGACTGGAGTGGTGCAGGGCTCAAAGTGGTTGAAAGCGGACATACGGGTACAAACTTTGCTGTAAACGGTGAAAAGAAACTGTTCCATAAAGTAGCATTAACGCTGCGTGCAACAGAATCGATTCCTGCTGGTGGTGAATACTCGATTGCTATGGTCTATTACACGCCAGTGTCGGGTGTTGCTAACGGCGTGCGTTTTATTGTCGGAAAAGAAACCGTTGGTTTGAAGAAAGACTTCCCGCTACTGCCTGATTTTGAAGGGGCTACAGATGGTGGCAACGGTGGTGAAGGTGGTATTGGTCAATCTTGTACTGATGCAGGCATCAACCCTGAAGGCATGAAGGTGTACCCTGAGTTCCCTCGTGGAGACCACGCAGCAGGCGGTGATCAATTAATTCACAGTGGTTCAGTGTGGCAAGCGAACTGGTGGACGAATACCGTGCCATCGTCTTCTGACAGTTCGTGGAAAGCAGTGTGTAAGATCTAATTAGAGATCGCAGATAAAACAAAGCCCAACCAATAAGGTTGGGCTTTGCTGTATTTGAAGTATAGATTTCGTTAACCGACAGAGGTTTGGTTATCGTCTAAGCTGACGACGTTATCCGGAACCTTGTTTAGCCCTTTTTCTTCTAGCCATGCAGCTAAGTTGTCTGCACCACCAATGTATTGACCTTCAAGCCAGATCTGAGGAACGGTCACAGGTGTTTTCTCACCAATAATCGCTTTCACTTCCGGAATCATTCGATACAAGGCTGCGCTCTCTTTGACGACATCGTGGTATTGGTATTCAATACCAGCGTCGTTAAGCATTTTCTTTGCTTTCACACAGTATGGGCAAGTCGCTTTACCATAAACAATGTTGCCTTTGAGCGTGTCACGCTTAGTCCACTCTTTGATCACAGATTGAACCAGCACACCTCGGTTAAGTGCTTCACCTTGACTGACTACTTTGCCTTCAATCATCAAGATTGGTGCATGCCAAGCGCCAACTTTTAGTGGTTCCCACCAGTGAGAGAGCCAATCTTTCACTTCTAACTCAATGGGTACATCTGCAAGCTCATTCTCAAATGTGTCTTTGAGAATATCTTTGGTTAGCGTACATTCGCCACAAGGGATTTTGACACTGAATGGTCCCCAGCTTCCGCCCCAACGATAGAGTGTAATTTTGATTGGATCTGTCATAGAGGTTTCTCCCTTGATGGCTCTCACTAGTTACTTTCTTATAGTATTGGTTGTCGCAAATCGATTTTCGAGCTGCTTCTTACCCTAATAGAAAGGTGCTAGAGCAATTTTATTTCAGCTTACGTGATTTTTTTGTTTCCCATTGAGTGATGAACGCAACAGAAACAATAATGATCGCCGCACCTAACCAGAGTCGACCAGGTGGAACCCAACCAAACACCATCCATCCAGCTAGAACGTTTAACGGTAGTTTTGCGTGGTCAAAAGGTTGAACGAAAGAGGCATCGGCAGCTGAGTACGCTTTAACAATAGCCCACTGTGCTAAGGCTGTCATTGCACCTGCAGCCAATAGAACGAGCCATATATCGCCCCCAGTTGGAACTTGCCAATCAGGTAGAGCCAATAGAATATTGAACGGGGTAATCAGTACCAGTAAGTAAACCACCATGGTGGAGGGAGAGTCATCAGAAGAAAGCTTTTTCACCATCAGCGAGTAACATGCCCAGAAGAAAGCAGCGCCTACAGGGAGCAATGATGCCCAATTAAAATCATCAGCCCATGGCTCTAAGATGATCATGGCACCGATAAATCCCGTTAAGGTTGCAATCCAGCGCGCTGGCCCGACTTTTTCTTTTAAGAAGAGACCTGAACCAATGGTGGCAAATAGAGGCGAGGTCATAAGCAGTGCGATACCTTGCCAAATTGGTACAGGGTAGGCGAGTGCCCAAAGCCACAATTGAATACCAATTACTGATAGGAATACGCGGAAAATGTGCATGCCTAAGTGATCGGTTTTTAATGAGCGGCGAATCCCAAGTGTTTTTAAATAAGGAAGAATGACAACCAAAGCGATGGCATATTGAATCAATGCCACCGTCGTGGATGCTAAACCAAAGTTAATGCTCGCGACTTGCGCCAAACTGTTAACAATAGCGAAAGCCAGACCTGCTGTTAGCATCCAGCTTGCGCCTTGAATTGGGTGATGGGCTCTAGTACTCATATTTTTTATTAGATAGAAATCGTAGGCTGAATCATACGTGTTTATCAATCAGTCGTCATCCATCTATCTCGTTGTTGATGTTCTAAAAATTTGAGTGCAAACCTTGTGTCTATCAGGGTTTATTTCGATTCATGGTGTAAACCGAAAATACCACTAGCGTCATACCAAGGGCATGCCATAGCGTGAAGACTTCGTCTAAGATGATAACCGCTGATATTGCCGTGATCGCGGGGCCTATATTACTTGTCAGGCTTAGTTGAGTAGGAGAGAGTCTCGCCATTGCCGCTGCGATCAAATACGATGGGACAACGGTACAGAAAATCCCTAGTACAATTCCGATGCCAATGAGCTCATTGCTCCAGCTAGTAAGCTCTGTTTTACTCATCACTAAATGGATAACGATCGCGACTCCAGCGCTTCCCATACCGATGCTAGTAAACAGTGAGCTACCTAAGTGAGAAATTAAAGGCTTACTCCACACTAAGTAGAAAGCGAAAACCAGCGCTGAACCAATAGCAAGTGCACTGCCAGTGACAACGGACTCGCCTAGCGTTTGAAAGTCGTGAGCAAAGATGAGCGCAATACCTGCGTAACCAATCAGCGCAGAGACAATGACTTGCTTACTCGGAACTTGTCGGTAAAAAGCCCAGCTGATGAGCACAACGAAGGTTGGAAAAAGGAAAATCAACAAGCGTTCCAACTGCGCGGAAATAAATGCTAGTGAAGCGATATCTAGGTAGCTAGCGCAGTAATAGCCCAAAATGCCGATGGCGACGGCTTTGAGTCCGTGTTGTTTTACTTTGCTTCGGTTGTGTTGTTGCAGACACAAGTAGCAGAAAGTCAGAACGTATAGAGGTAAAGAGCTGAACGCTCTCAGTGCCATGATGGAAGTCGCATCGCCACCATATTGGTAGGCAATCTTAATTAATACCGGTTTGATGGAAAAGAGCAAACAACCCGCTAAGGCCAACATTATCCCGACTTGTGTCGCGCGAGAGATGGGAGAGGGGATGGATTGTGTCTCGTCTGTCATAGTTCTCGTATCCTTGATTTTTTAGAGGCTACGAGAGGGAGTTGCACTGGCTACGTTTCTCTCGTAGCCAGGCACAGAATTATCTACCGGCTACAGGCATGTAAGAGAAGAAGCCAAAGGTTGATAAATCTAGTACGCATGAGTTCATATCCAGTTGATGAATTTTTAGCCTATCGACTCTTAACCTGAGTTGCAACCGATTTATTTTCTATTTGATTCAAAGCTTTTTGATACATCAGCCAAGCGGACACACCTGCCAAGATATTACCGACAAATGCCCCCCAAAATAGACCTTGAATACCGCCTATCTGAGCACCAAACCATAAGCAAGGTAGGAAGAAAGCAAACAGTCTAAGTGCTGAGATAGTCAGTGCTGTATAAGACTTTCCAAGTGCATTGGCGATAGAGACCATCAACATACAAATGCCAAGTGGCCCAAGGCTTAAAGGAACAATTAGTAAGTGCCAATTGAGGATTTGGGTGACTTGCACATCACTTGTCATTAAGTGGGCGAGTTGGTTGGCTAAACCCCAAGTGATGAGAGCAATGAGAAGTTGGAAGCCTAAAACGTATTGAGCGGCTATTTTTACTAGCTTGCGAATATCGTCTAACTTGTTGGCACCCAGTAGTCGGCCAACCATAGGTGGCATTGACATCGTTAGGGCTAACACAGAAACAATGGCAAAGAATTCGTAACGAGAACCCAGTGCCCAAGCGGCAACCGCGGCTGTACCAAACCCTGCGAGAAGCTTGGTTGCCAACATTGAGGAAAGCGGTGGCAACAGTTGGCTGATCATGGCTGGTCCCATGATATTGGCGATGGAGCGAACACTTTTAGCAACATCTAGATCATCCCAGTTAAAGCACATCCATTGCTTGCGAGCGACTTTAGGCGCAATCACAAAGATACCAATACCAAATGAAATAATGGTCGCGATAGCAGCGCCGTTAATACCAAGATCAAAGGTAAAGATGAAAAGGGGATCGAGCGCAAGGTTGATCAAGCTGGTCGCCATCATCAAGGTTCCCGGGAGCATGGTGTTGCCATTGGCGCGGCAGACACTATAAAAGAAGTAGAGCACCGCACCGGTCCAAGCACTGATTAGCCAGTAAATCCAGTAGCTGTCGATGATAGGAAAAACCGTTTCAGGCGCACTTAGTAGTGACAAAAGCGGCACACGTCCAAGATAAAGGAAAAGAGAAATCAGGGCGACGCCGATACTGCCCATAGAGACAATCAATCCTCCTAACTGTTGGGCATAACGGGTTTGATTGGCGCCAAGTGCTTTGGAAATCACCGCTGTTGTCGCGATACCTAGACCTACTTGAATGCCGATAATTACCATTTGAATAGGCAACGTGAAGCCTTGCGCCGCTAGTGGAAGCACGCCTAGTTGACCGATGAATGCACTGTCGACTAGTTGAAAGCTCATGAGAGACAAGACGCCAAATAACATTGGCCATGTCATATTGAATAATTGCTTGCCTAGTGAAGGCGATGTTGTCGATGTTGTCGATGTTTTTGTTGTCATAATTTAGTTTTATATTGAGAATAAAACCGAGGCGGTTGCCTCGGTTTATTGAATGAAGATACTCAGCTTTGTTCGTCGAGGTTATCTGCATAGCCTTTTGGTGGCGGTGTCCAACCGCGCTCGCCGCCAGCATGTCTATCGGAACGGTCGGTTTTCATCTCAACCTTAATTTGTTCTTCTAAGTGCATGAAGAGCTTACGATAATTATTATCAAAACGTTCACCTTCAGAATCATCTTCCCAAGCTTTATAGAGCTTATCCGACTTGCGGTCTTCGACGCGTTGATAAGCGGCTTTTTGCTGTTCAACAAAAAACGGGTGGTGACCTAAAGAACGCATCGCTTGTGCGCCAAGTTCAAGAGCAGAATGATAAGTTTCTGATTCAACGATATCTGCACCTGCTTGCGTTAGTAGGTATCCGTGGCCACGGTCGAAAGCGCGAGCAAGGATGGTGACATGTGGGTAGGTATGTTTGACATACTTGGTTAACTCGACGCTACTTTCTCGATTATCGATGGCAATAACGATCATCTTAGCCTCTTCGATGCCTGCGGTATGAAGTAGCTCTGGACGCGTTGCATCGCCAAAGTAGGCTTTAGTGTTGATCTGACGAACCATGTCGACTTGATCTGCTTGATGATCTAAGACAACGGTTTTAATGCCATTTGAGACCAATAGGCGATTAATAATCTGACCAAAGCGGCCGATACCAGCAATGATAACGCTGCCTTGTTCTTCAATTTCATCTGCCACTCTATCGTTTGATTGATTTTCATAGCGCGGCAAAATCACCTTATCGAAAAAGATGAAGAGTCCAGGTGTTAAGAACATTGAGAGCGCGACAACTAATGAGAGTGTTTGCGCCGTTTCTACGGGAATAACGTGGTTCTGAACAGTGAAGCTTAGCAAGACAAAACCAAATTCACCCGCTTGAGCCAAACTCAAGGTAAACAACCAGCGATTACTGTTTTTAATTCGGAAAATGAGCGCTAATAAGAATAACACAGCGGCTTTGAGTAACATGACTCCAAGTGTTAGGCCAACAATAATGAAAAACTGGTTAAACAGAATGGCGAAGTTAATGCCCGCGCCAACCGTGATGAAAAACAGCCCTAACAATAACCCTTTGAATGGGTCGATATTCGATTCAAGTTCGTGGCGAAATTCACTGTTAGCCAAGACAACACCGGCTAAGAATGCCCCTAGAGCCGGAGACAAGCCAATGAGACTCATCAACGCTGCGATACCAACAACGAGCATTAGTGCCGTTGCGGTAAAGATTTCGCGCAGGCCGGAGCTTGCCACGAAGCGAAACAGCGGGCGGCTTAAGTAATGGCCACCAACTACCAATCCGGCAATGGAAATCACAATTACCATCGCATAGCCCCAGCTAGGTAAGTCAGCGACAAGGCTTAGCTCTTCATGATGTTCTGCGGCAGTCGTGACGGCACTTTGGGCTTTTTTAACCAATTCAGGCAAAGCCAGCAAAGGAATGAATGCCAACATTGGAATAACGGCAATGTCTTGGAATAGCAGAACAGAAAAGGCGTTTTGCCCGCCTTCCGTTTTACTGAGTCCTTTTTCGTTGAAGGTCTGCAGCACGATGGCTGTCGATGATAGAGCGAAGATAAGACCAATCGCCAGCGCGATTGTCCAAGGCTGATTGAAGTAGAGTGCGATTGTCATGATGATTGCTGCGGTACCGGCAACCTGTAAACCACCGAGACCCAACAGTCGATTGCGCATAGACCAGAGCATTTTTGGCTCAAGTTCTAAGCCGACGAGGAACAGCATCATCACCACACCAAATTCGGCAAAGTGTTGGATGGTAGTGGTTTCTTCACCGACTAAGCCAATAATCGGCCCAATTACCACGCCCGCAATCAGGTAGCCCAAAACTGACCCTAAACCGAGCCTTTTCGCAATCGGAACCGCAATCACCGCAGCAACTAAGTAGATGAATGCCTGAAGAAAATATCCTGTCATGATTGCTCTCCCGTTACGATGTCACCGAGAGACTGCTCTAGTTTCTCAACTTGTTGGGCTTTTTTATAATCAATTCTGTCTTCAACGAGAGCGGTAAGAAGTTGCTTCCAAGCTTTGACATGCACATCTTTTCGCCCTTCCTCTTTAGCTGTTCGAGCGCCAAATAAGGTGAAAGGGGCCAAATATTCCATACCTGTCAGTGACGCCATTTGTTCCAGTGGATGAAGCAGTTCACGCACCGTGTAATGGTTGTACCCTTCACTTTGATAAGCGTCTTCTTTCCCCCCTGCAGTTAGGGCGCAAAGGAACTTTTTACCGTGTAACTCGGTGCCTTCTGAGCCATATGCAAAGCCGTATTCCAGCACTAAGTCTTGCCACTCTTTCAAAATAGATGGGGTGGAATACCAATAGAGTGGAAATTGGAATATGACGACGTCATGTTCTCTGAGACGTTGTTGTTCTCTGTCGATATTTATATTGTAAGTTGGGTAGTCATGATAGAGATCGATGGCCGTTACCCCTTCGATATTTCTACACGCATTGAACAGTGGTTGATTCACTTCTGAGCGTCGTGGAGATGGGTGAGCGTAAAGAATGAGAACTTTCTTTTTGGCCATGGTTGACTCGCCTTTTATTTGTTTTATTTATAGAGGGTATTTTTGCATAAGGGTATTTCATTCGCCATTGGTTACTTTTCAGCAAGTTAAGAAACAGTTTCAAAAATATTTTGATAATAATGGCTGAATTAATGTGTTTAAAACACTTCTATGATGTCGTCCAAATAATCGACGACCAAAGAAGCATGCTGGCTATACTGAGGTTTCGTGCCATGTGTTACCAAGCACGAGGGCATCTTGGCATTATAGGCAGCTTGAAGATCATAAAGGTAATCTCCCACATAAAGGATTTGCTCTGCTTTTAAAGACCACTCTGTTGCGAGGGCGAGTAGTGAATCTGGTGCAGGCTTTGGCGGGAAATGCTCTCGACTAATAATTCGAGAAATATCGAGTTGATTCTGCGCGACTTTCTGTTTTGCGGCTTGCTCACAGTTACGAGTGATAATCGCTGTGTGCATCGATTGTTTTTGAATAAAGCTGAGGAGTGCTTGGCAACCCGGCATTGGGTGAGAATGCTGCGCATCATCAAGCTCATGCTGCAAAATCATCTGATGAGCTTTTGCCGTATGGATTGGACAATCGAGTTCTTCGATATAAGAAAGCAAATCCAAATCCAGTGGACAACCGATTTGCTCTCTCAGTCGCTTAAAGTCCATATTGGAACTGACCAAGGTGTTGTCTAGGTCGAATACAATTGCTTTGATTGAAGACGAATCAAGTTGAACTGCGGACATAATACCTACCTTGGTGAGTTAAACAGTGTTAAGCGAATTCCTTCTCCAAGTAAGTGACGATGTCTGAAGACTCGTACATCCACTCTACTTGACCATCTTTTTCTATACGTAAGCATGGCACTTTAATACGACCGCCACCGGCTTCTAGTTCTGCGCGATGTTGTTGGTCATTTTTTGCATCACGTAACTCGATATTAACCGATTGACGTTTCATTGCACGACGAACTTTGACGCAAAATGGGCACGCTTCAAATTGATATAGCGCCATACTTTGTGCTTTTTCATCTGCGCTTGTTTGAGCTTCTTGAGAACGCTTTACTCCTTTTGGAGAAAACACGAAATTGAGCAATAGAATGACGCGGCCCAAGAACCAACGGATAAACTTCATAACATTCCTTTCATAATAGCTGAGTGACTTTATAGTATTGAGCGGGTAAAAGGTTCCCCTTGTCCCGCTCTTATGCTGCTATTGTAACTAACTTGTAACCTACTGTGTACTTACTTAGTTAACTTGTATTTTATGTTGTTTGGTGACAGTAATGCCTAATCGTTTGGCAAGGCGTGTTAGGTTCGCTCGATCTGTTTTTAGCTCTCGCGCCGCTTTAGCCCAGTTAAAGTCTGAATCAGAGAGCACACTGGTGATGATGAGGCGTTGGTATTCGTCGGTTGACTCTCTCAGCCCTTTTGACCAATCCAAGGACTGGTTACGATTTGAGTGTTTTAGTGGGCTATGAGTCGTTAATTCTTGGTTAGAGCTCAACGCGCCAATGTCATCAATAGAGACTTTAATTAGTGAACCATTATTACCACGAGCCCTTGCTTTTAATGCCGCGCGATTGATGACATGTTCAAGCTCGCGCACATTGCCAGGCCAATTGTATTTGCTGAGTGCTAAACGGGCTTCTTTGCCCAGCTTGATTTGCACAATCCCGAGCTTTCTGCGCGCTTGTTCTAGGAAGTAGCCCGCAAGTAATATGATGTCACCATTGCGTTCTCTAAGCGCGGGTACTTGAATTGGGTAAACGCTTAGTCGGTGATACAGGTCTGAGCGGAATCGACCTTCTGATACCTCTTGTTGCAAATCTCGGTTGGTAGCTGCAAGCACTCGTACGTCAATGGTCTCGACTTTGTCTTGGCCTACCGGCTGAATCTCATTGTTTTGAAGGGCTCGCAAAATTTTGCTTTGTGCGGCTAAAGGCAGCTCTCCTATTTCATCTAAGAAGAGCGTTCCGCCATCGGCCAAAGCAAATTTACCTAAGCGTGACTTTTCTGCTCCCGTAAATGCGCCTTTAACGTGGCCGAACAGTTCACTCTCAACTAAGTTTTCAGGAATTGCCGCGCAGTTTACGTAGACCAGTGGTTGTTTTCTGCGAGGTGAAAGGTGGTGCAAGCTTCGAGCAACCAATTCTTTACCCACGCCTGTCTCACCATGAATCAAGATATTGAAGTTAGAAGGAGCAACAACTTCAATATCACTTTTCAATAATTGCATCGAGTCACTGGAACCGATGATTTCACCGCCGTCTCGTTCCCAAGCCTCTTCATTAAGCTCTTCAAAGCGTTGTTGCGTTTGTTTTGCTTGTTGTTCAAGTTGGCTCACCGTTAGGGCCACTTTAAGGGTAGAGGCAACAATCGCAGAAAGGGCTTCTAAGCTTCGACTTGGGATTTCATCAAATAAGTTGGGGGTAAGGCTATCGAGAGTCAATATACCTAAAAGCTTGTCTGCATAAATGAGCGGTAGCCCCATGCAAGCGTGCATAGGAAGATCGCCTTCGTAATCAAGTAGTAGGTTGTCAAATGGATCGGGTAGGTCGCTGTCATTATCAAAGCGAACCGCTGTTTTTGAGTTGCAGATCATTTGAAAGCGAGGGTGTTCATCGACTTTAAATCGTCGACCTAAGGTATCTCTGGTTAACCCTTGCATCGCGAGAGGAACCAGTAGATCGCCTTGAAGTGAAAGCAGAGCAACACAGTCACATTGGATTGCTTTGCGGATCGCATCCAGCAGTTTGTTAAATCTTTCGCTATCATTATCACCAGCAGCAAGGCCAATGGTCATATCAATTAGCGTGGAAACAGAGATGTCTTTCATATCGGGCCAAGTATTTGTTTTTCATGTGTTTATTATCTAAACACATGAAGTGAGTTCTCTTGCTATTGTAGTGTCATTTTGACTGCTTTAAAAGGTGTCAAAATGACATTTTAATGAGAGTTTTTGCCCAGAAAACCAAGCAATTATAGGAAACCAGCATGTTGGCATTGTTTGTGCTGTTACTTGTCTTATAAAAATTACGAAACAACACAATAATAATCAGTCTACTGAGGAGAACTCATGCTTAACAATCAACATATCGAAGTGGTAAAAAGTACTATTCCGCTACTAGAAAGCGCAGGTCCTGCATTAACGCAGCACTTTTACCAGCGTATGTTTTCGCACAATCCAGAATTGAAAGACATTTTCAATATGACGCACCAGAAAACCGGTCGTCAGGGTGTTGCGCTTTTTGAAGCCATTGCAGCTTATGCAAAAAACATAGAGAACCTTGCAGCGCTAACTTCTGCGGTTGAGCGTATTGCACACAAACATACAAGCTTTAACATTCAAGCCGAGCACTACCAAATTGTAGGCCACCATTTGATTGAGACGCTTCGTGAACTGGCACCGGATGCGTTTACATCAGAAGTGGAAGAAGCTTGGACAGCGGCTTACCTATTCTTGGCGCAGATCTTTATTGATAGAGAAGCGGCATTATACGAAGAGCGTGGCCAAGCAAACGGTGGTTGGAAAGGCGCTCGCGAATTTAAAGTCGTTGAGAAGAAGGCAGAATCAGAGTTTGTGACAAGCTTTGTTCTCGCTCCAGTTGATGGTGACGCTGTCATTGACTACCAACCGGGGCAGTATATTGGTATTGAAGTCCAACCAAAAGGTAGCGAAAACATTGAGATTCGCCAGTATTCTCTTTCTCACAAACCAAACGGTGAAAGCTACCGAATCTCGGTTAAGCGTGAAGTGGGCGAACACCTAGGTTTAGTTTCAAATCATATGCATGATGAAGTTGAATGTGGCGATGTGGTTCGCCTTTATCCGCCTGCGGGAGATTTCTTCTATCAAGAGAAACAAAAACCGGTCGTACTGATTTCAGCAGGAGTTGGTGCGACGCCAATGCAGTCGATGCTGCATACATTGGCTAGTACTAACAAGCCGGAAGTGAGCTATTTGTACGCTTGTAACGATGCGAATCAGCATACATTTAAGCAAGAAACAGCGGCACTGGTGAGCAATCAAGAGTGGAAGCAGTACGCTTGGTATCTGAATGAAGTGGCTGACTTTAGTGGCCAGATGGATCTCTCTTTGGTTTCAGAAGAGTTGCCAATGTCAGAAGCTGATTTCTATATGTGTGGCCCAGTGGCGTTCATGGAAGGCATGGTTAAACAGCTTGAGCAACAAGGTGTGCAGCGAGAGCGTATTCACTACGAAGTGTTTGGTCCTCATACTTATCTCTAATCAATGAGTCGAATCCGGTAATAATAAAGGCTTCCTAATTGTGGAAGCCTTTTGTTTTCTTGTTAGTAAGTCACAGGGCACAAAAACTAATGAATTAAGAGCTTTGAAAAAGTGATTTAAGCCATGCCAAAACAGGGTTTGTTGTTCGGACTATAATGGAGTGCTCATCGCCTTTGTAAAAACTCTCTACCAAGGAGACTCTCAATGCTTGGATATCTTGCCCTGTTAGCGTTGAAATCACTTTTGCTGTTTGTTCAGCGTGATCATTGGCTAAGCTAAAATCCATTTTCATGTAGCCTTGCAAATAAAGCCATAGGTGAGTGATAAACAGTAATTTAGACAGCGTGTTATTCTCGAAGCGCTGCGCATTTTGCTGACCTAAATTGTCACTTAGCGCTTTTTGCATGGCTTCAAGTGATTCTTTTTGTTGCTCAAGAGCCGTTTGAGCATTGATATGAGCTTTGGTCAGTAGGCCTAACAAATGGTAGGTTGCCGCTGTCTCTGGTTTGTTCTGAGAAACTCGTTCAAAGAGTGCATTGTGTTCTTCACAAAATGCACCCCATTGCGCTTGACCATCAAAAACAAACGCGGATAACAACGAATCCGCTTTTATCTCTTTTAACGCGGAATATAAGTTATTCATTCGAATAAAGAGATTCTAATTGGATTTCAAATGAGCCTTGTGAACAGTCAACAAACAAGCTGTCACCAGTAATCATCACGGAAAGGTCCATACCTCGCTCAACCACGTTGGACAA
>Ga0209379_10000791_pt1 | contig 23200 bp, 17 predicted proteins | sample tdDd001_FD_187124 | JGI IMG/M metagenome (GOLD analysis project Ga0209379, IMG submission 187124) | Marine sediment microbial communities from the Atlantic coast under amendment with organic carbon and nitrate - tdDd00.1 (SPAdes)... | ecosystem: Environmental > Aquatic > Marine > Coastal >...
AAATGATTTGAACTTCTGTTCTAAGCTCTCTCATTTCTTTTTTTGATAATTCCATGATGTTTTGACCTTGGTAAATTACTTTACCTTCAGTTGCATCAAGTAATCTGATTAATGTTCTACCAGTTGTAGATTTACCACAACCAGACTCACCAACAAGACCAAGAGTCTCACCAGCTTCAATATCAAAAGATAAACCATCTACGGCTCTAACATGACCTACAACTTTTCTTGTAACGCCACCTCTAATTGGGAAATGCTTTTTAAGACCTTCAACACGAATAATCGGTTGCTTTTCTACGTTACTCATTACTTATTTCCCCCTTTGTCGTATAGCCAGCATCTTACTTTTCTACCGTTAGGTAAGTCAAGTAATGGTGCATCTTTCTTGAAACAAATATCCATAGTCTTTTCACATCTTGTGTTGAATTGACAACCTTCTGGTCTGAAAAGTGGATTTGGTACACTACCTGGGATTGCATATAACTCATCGCCATTTGTACCCATATCAGGCTTAGAGTTCATTAATCCAATTGTATATGGATGCATTGCTTCATCAAATAAGTCAAATACATCTGCTTCTTCAACTACTCTACCAGCATACATAACAATAACTCTATCAGCAACTTCTGCAATAACGTTAAGGTCATGTGTGATGAACATAATAGCTGTGTTGTAATCTTTTTGTAAGTTCTTCATTAACTCAAGAACCTGTGCTTGAATTGTTACGTCAAGCGCTGTTGTTGGCTCATCTGCGATAAGAAGTTTCGGAGAACATGCAAGCGCCATAGCGATCATAACTCTCTGTCTCATACCACCTGATAGTGCAAACGGGTAATCATCGATTACTTCGTCAGCTCTTGGAATACCAACTGTATCTAATAAAGCAATACTTTCTATTCTTGCTTCTTCTTTGCTTAAACCTTTGTGAAGCATTAACACTTCATTTAATTGGAAACCTACAGTAAATACTGGGTTAAGTGAAGTCATTGGCTCCTGGAAAATCATAGAGATATCATTACCTCTAATCGTTCTCATTTCAGCTTCACTAAGTTCTAAGATCTTCTTACCTTCAAAAGTAACTTCACCTTCTTCAATAACTCCTGGAGGATTCGGAACTAATCTTAATACGGACATAGATGTAACACTCTTACCGCATCCAGACTCACCTACTATACCTAATGTTTCACCTTCATTTACATGAAAGTCAACACCGTCGATTGCTTTAACACAACCACCTTCAGTATAGAAATACGTTTTTAAACCTTTTACTTCTAGTACTTTTTTAGACATTCCCTTTCACCTCCATTATTTTTTAAGTTTTGGATCTAGTGCATCTCTTAAACCGTCACCAAGGATATTAAAGCTCATTACTGTAACAAAGATAGCTAAACCAGCTGGAATCCATAACCATGGCATAGACTCAATTTGCTTTTGCGTTAAGTTAGATAACATGTTACCCCATGATGCTTTTGGTGGTTGTACACCAAGACCAAGGAATGATAAACCTGCTTCTGAAAGGATTGCTCCTGACATACCTAATGTTGCATAAACAATGATCATTGCCATTACGTTTGGCCACAAGTGACGCGTAATTTTGTTACTGTCTTTAATACCTAATGCCGTAGCTGCTTCCATAAACTCTTGTTCTCTTAATGAAAGGATTTGGGCACGAATCATTCTTGAAATACCTGGCCAGCCAAGTAAACCGATGATTAACATTACATTGTAAATACTTGGTCCTAAGATTACTGACATAGTAATACAGATAAGTAAGAATGGGAATGCCATAACTACTTCTGTAAGTCTCATGATGATTGAATCTACCATACCACCATAGTAACCAGAAATTGAACCAATTAACAATCCTAAGAATACGTTGATAGTTGTTGCAACTAAACCAACTGAAAGTGAAATTCTTCCACCGTAAACTAATCTAGTGTAAATACATCTACCAATTTTATCAGTACCTAAGATATATGATTTGTTACCTTGTCTTTTTTGCTCTAATAATTCACCATCAGCAGTAATTGTAATTAAACCATTCTTATCTTCTTCACTCCAGTCAACAAATAATTCTTGACCGTTCATGTGATAGATTGCATAAGTTTTCTTTCTATCTGCTAATTTGTTGAATTTGTCGTGATCTTTTTGTAATTGTTTGTACTCAGCTGAAACCGAATCAGAGATATCTTCTTCTTCCAATTCATCAGTTCTTCTATTTGAACCTTCTTCACTGTGAGTAACACCATTATAAGTCACAACAGAAACTGTTTTAAGACCCATTTTCTTTTGGGCTAATTCAATTACATCACCATTAACTTCATAACGAACATATTGTTCTTCTTCGTTAACTTCAACTGGAGCTAATCTCTCAGTTACTGTAACTTCTTCACCTTCAACATTAACAATTGCAACTTCTTTATCATCACGAATTGTGTAGAAAGTCGTATCGTTAACTTTAATAGAATGGAAACTTAAATCTTCATTTAATAAATACTCTAATCCGTTTACAACAAACGTTGGATTAACTGGATCAGCGAAGTTTACTTCGATAACATCACCATTAGCTTCGTATTTAGCATAAGCATTTTCTACATCATACTCAACTGATTCTACATCAGCAACGAAGTCCATGAAGTTACCTTCTACTTTAACAACTTCTCTTAAAGTGAAGTCGTCTCCTCTGAACATATAAGTTTTTCCAGTTGTATCTGACATAACTGTAAATGTAGATGGTTCAACTTCATCATGTTGTGATAAGTAAACTCTCTTCATTTCAGGATCATCAGCTGTTGAAACTTGTGATTTTTGCTCTTCTTTGAAGACAAATTTACCATTATCATCTAAGTAATGAATTGTATGGTCATTTGGTCTTACTGTTATATAACTACCAGAAACACCTTCTTCAGGTAATTCCCAATCATACTCATATACATCTAATCTCCAAGGCATATTACCAGCTGGCATGTTACCTTCATTGTAATGGAAAGGCGTTACTATCGGTGCAATAATTGCTAATGTCGATAAAACAACTAATATTACTAATGAAACTAAAGCCATTCTGTTTTTCTTAAGTCTTCTAAAAGAGACAGTCCATGGCGATTCAATTTTTGTTCTAACATCTTGCCCGTTTTCTGGAGCTTTTTTGTTTTCTACCATTTTCTTCCCCCCCTTAGTTATACTTAATTCTTGGATCAGCTAAACCATAGCAAATATCTGCTAATAAGTTACCTGTTAGTGTTAAAATAGAGAAGAATAAAGTTGTACCCATTAATAAAGGATAATCTCTATCTGTAACAGCTTTAAAAGCAATTGTACCTAGACCTGGCCAAGCAAATAATCTTTCAGTGATGATTGCACCACCAAATAATCCTGGTAAAGCAAAACCTAATAATGTGATAATTGGAATTAAAGCATTTCTAAGGGCATGCTTATAAATTACAACTTTCTCAGCTAAACCTTTAGATCTTGCTGTTCTAACATAGTCTTGTCTAATTACTTCAAGCATAGCCGTTCTTGTAAATCTCATGTATCCTGCTGCACCTGGTAATCCAAGTACTAAAGCTGGTAATACCATGTGATATAGAACATCTTTAATATAATGCCATGTACCTATGTCTTTAGAACCTGGTTCCGCCATTCCGGAAATCGGGAACCAACCTAAATCAATTGCAAACACTTTGATTAACATTAAACCAAAGAAGAATGCTGGTACTGAACGACCTGCAAATGCAAATACCGTTACTGCGTTATCGAATAAAGAGTACTGTTTCGTGGCGGACACTATACCTGCCGGAATACCAATTAGTATACTAATTACTAAAGCCGTAGCTGATAATGCAAAAGTATTCCACATGTATAATTGGATTACTTTTGTAACTGGTTGTCCATATGCCGTTGAGTGACCTAAGTTTTGGTGGAACACTAACTCAGAAACCCATGCAGCATAACGCTCGATTACACTCTTGTCTAAATCGAATTTTTCTCTTAATCTTTGTTTTTCTTCAACTGTCATGTTAGGGTCCATCATTTTAGATGTTGGATCACCTGGTGCTGCAGCGTTCATGAAATAAACAGCGATTGTAATCATGAAAATTACAGGGATCAGTTGTAAAAATCTTCTGATCAGAAAAGTTCTCATTCTTTTACCTCCCCAAAGTTATACTTCCTTATAGTATGTTGTTATTTGAAAATATATATAAGCACTATATATATGTAACAAATGATTCTATTTAAGAATAACATATTCAAAGACTCATGTGTGTTTTATTATATACACATTTAGTGTAGAAATGTTTATTACTGTTAATAAAAAATTAATATTTTTTAACATTTTCTTTACATTTTTATAGCCCAGCATATGCTGGGCTATAAAGTAAGGTTTCTTTAAATTTTAGTTAATTAATTATTCAGCTAGGTAATCTAATTCGATATCTAAGATTTGAGAGATAAAAGTATCAAATGTATCTAACTCTAAATTATGAACTCTGCTGTTAACACCATTGATAACGGTTCCGATTGATACGAATAAGTAAGGAACCTCTTCGTTAGCAATTTTAGCCCACTCTTGATATAATTCAGCTCTTTTAGCTTGGTCATATTCTTTGTTAGCTAATCTGAAGATCTCGTTAGCTCTTTCGTGGTGGAAACCAATAGCGTTGAATCCGCCAAGAACGTCAGCGTCTTCACCAAAGATTTGTGTTGGATCTGGATCAACTGCTAAAGACCAACCCATGTTGTACATTTCGAAATCTTGCTTTTCGTATACTAAATCAGCAACTGCAGCAAATTCCATTAATAATCCTTCTAGCTCAACACCTAATGCTCCCCAGTTCTCTTTAGCAACTGCGATTAAGTTTAGAGGCCAGTCAACATCATTGTATGAAGTCCATACGATTGATAATTTTTCGCCATCTTTATCTAAGATTCCGTCGCCATCTGTATCAGCCCAACCAGCTTCTTCTAATAAAGCAGCAGCTTTTTCTGGGTTGTAGTCATAAGAAGTTAATTCAGAAGTATCAGGATAAGCCCAAGATACTGGAGAAATAGGTCCTAGACATGGAGCAGCAAAACCTTCCCATTGAGCGTCGATAAAGTCTTTTAAGTTAAGACCATACCATAATGCTTGTCTAACTCTCTTATCAGAGAATTTTTCTAATCTTAAGTTGAATCCGATGTATCTGTAAGAGTTTCCTAAGTATTCTTGTACTTCAGCGATTCCAGACTCAGTCATTGTATCGTAGTTTTCTAAGTTAGCAGAAACACTTGCAACATCTACGTCACCAGCATTAACTGCTGCTGCAACTGTAGCATCTGGAACTACCTTAAAGATAACGCCATCAATATTTGCTTTTCCTAAGAAGTAATCATCGTTAGTTGTAAATTGAACATATTGTCCAACTTCAAATACGTCAAACTTCATTGGTCCTGAACCCATTGGAGCAGAACTTAATTCAGCAAATTGCTCGAAATCATCCCAAGCATAGTAATCAGCTGATAAGATTCCGTATCCAAAATCAGCAATCTTAGCTACATTTGGCTCTTCGATTGTGAATGAAATTGTGTAATCATCAATTACTGTGATACCTTCAACAGTATCAACCTCTCCAGCTCTGAACGCCTTAACACCAACGATATCAGATACTGCAGAACCTCTAGAACCGATATAATCAGGACTAGCAATTGTCATAAATGTAAACTCAACATCTCTAGAAGTTAATTCTGTTCCGTTATGGAACTTAACGCCTGGAGTGATGCTGAATGTATAAGTTAAGTTATCTTCTGAAACTTCCCAAGTTGCTAAGTCAGCTGTAAATTCAGCATTCTTATTAACTTTTACCAAACCGTTGAATACTAAATCACATACGTTTGAATCGTATACTGAGTCAGAAAGGATTGGGTTGAATTCACCATCAAATGATGACATACCAACTGTTAATACGTTACCTCTTCTGATTGCTGGGTTAGCTTCTGCCATAGCAGCTAATTCAGCTTGTCTTTCAGCTTCAGCGTCAACTGTAGTTTCTTCTTCAGTTACATCATTTTCTTCATTATTTTCTGCGTTTTCTACAGCGTTTTCTTCTCCTGCATTAGTAGCTTCGTTATTATTTTCGCCGCAACCTGTTAAAGCTACCGAAAGAACCATAACCAATACCAATAACAGTATCAATGATTTTTTAAACATTCTTAATCCCCCTTAGATTAGTTATCAAACCACCCTACGTAGTTTGCAATGTTTAATTGTTTCCTGTTAGAAACAACTTACAATAAATATTATATAATTTTTATACTATTTCGTCAAATTTCGGAATTGTAATAAAAACCCCCCTGTACACCTTCATATTGCAAGCTTTTGTTAACAAATCTCCGGAATTGTTTCGGTATTGTAACATCTTTTATTTACTATCAAACAATCAAATGATTTAAACAGGGTTTTTCTGAAGCCAATAATTTTCTCGTTAAAAAGAGGAAATCCGTCAGTTCTGTTGAGAAAGAATCCCTCAACTCAGTAGCTCTCAATAATTAAAAGTTATTTTGATTTCACAGCATAAAGAACCCCGTTATCATTACGATAACAGGGTTCTTAGTTTTATTAATATAATAGGAAAAACATTAATTTGCTAATTATTTATCTAGATAAGCTCTACCAAAGTAGAATGTACCAAGTACTGTTCTTTCTACATCTTTCAAGTAATCTTGTTGGTGAATTTTATCTACATAATTGTAAACTGGAATAAACCAAGCATCTTCAACTAAAATCTTTTCAGCTTCAGCAAGCATATCATATCTCTCTTGACCCATTGCTTGTGATGAACTTTTGATTAATGCATCAAATTCTTCGTTAGACCACTCTGGTGAGTTAAGTGCATTACCAGTAATATATAAACCAATGAAAGTTAATGGATCAACATAATCACCAATCCAACCACCTCTAGCCAATTGGAATTCGTGTGTTTTTCTTAATTCTTGGAATACACCAAATTCCATTGAAGATACTTCCATGTTGATTCCTAGTTGAGTTTGTAATGCATCTTGCGTTTGTTGTGCTACCAATAAATGACCTTCAGTTGCGTTAGTTACATACTCAAGAGTTGGGAAACCGTCTCCATTAGGGAAACCAGCATCAGCCATCAATTGTTTCGCTTTTACAATGTTACCTTCCATATCATAGATATCAACACCATACTCTAATGCTTTGTCAGCAAATTCTTCTCCGTTAGCATCTTTAATTCCCGGAGGAATAAAGTTGATTGCTGGAATATTACCTGAGTTAAGCATATCTGCGATTGCTATTCTATCAATAACAAGTGATATCGCTTGTCTTACTCTAATATCTTGTAATTCTGGTACTTTATTTGCATTTATATTAAAGTAGTAAGTACCAGGTCTTGCTTCAATTTTAAAAGTAGGATCTTCTACTAATAGTCTTGGTATCTCAGCAGGTGGAAGTGTTGTATTAAAATCAAATCCGCCAGATTCATACTCAGCTAATGCAGCAGTACCTTCATTAATCATTTTAGCAAGAATTTTATCAATCTTAACCTCTTCAGCTTTCCAGTACATTGGATTCTTCTCAAGAACAATTCTATCTCCAGGAACATATTCAGTTAAGATATATGGTCCATTACAGATAACTGTAGTTGGATCAGCTGCCCAAGCGCCATCAGCTTTTGCCTCAACAGCATCTTGTCTTAGTGGTAATAATGTAGAAAAACCAGTTAATCCTACAAAGTAATCAGCAGGAGCTGATAATGTTACTTCAAAAGTTGATTCATCAATTGCTTTACATGAATCATAGTTAAACTCAGCAAAAATCCATGAATAATCTGAAGCCGTAGCAGGATCTGTGTTTCTATTCCAAGCATATTCAAAATCGAAAGCTGTTACAGCTTTGCCATCTGACCATTTCACACCATCTCTGATATGGAATGAATAAACTAAACCATCTTCGCTCACTTCATGACTATCAGCCATAGCATATACAGGTTTACCATCAACTTCTCTCATCAACCCTTCAAAAGTGTTGTTTATAACGTGACCTGAGTTAGTAGCTGCGCTTAAACCTGGATCCAAAGTTTCAATTGTTGCACCAAGATTCCAGTTAAAAACCATCTCTCCGGCTGGTTCTGTTGCATCCGTATCATCATCTGTTGTGTTGTTTGTATTATCTGTATTAGTATTATTTGAAACTGCATTATTTGCAGCATCATTGTTTGAATTATTGGCAGTATTATTTTCTCCACAACCTACAAATAATGAGAAGACTAATGCGAATACCAACATCAATGTAAATATTTTCTTTAACATTCTTTTTTCCTCCCTATTGTTGTGCTTCTACAATTAATAAAGAGCCTATTGCTAGGCTCTTCGAAATTAATCTAAGTAGTCTAACTCAATATCAAGAATTTGACTTGCAATATTATCATAAGTATCCATTTCAAGATTATGAACTCTGTTGTTTACACCATTGATAACAGTTCCAATTGATACGAATAAGTAAGGAACCTCTTCGTTAGCAATTTGAGCCCACTCGTGATATAACTCAGCTCTTTTTCCTTGATCATACTCTTGTTTACCCAATCTAAAGATTTCATTCGCTCTTTCATGATGGAAACCAATTGCATTGAATCCACCAAGTGCATCTGCGTCTTCTCCGAAGATTGCTGTTGGATCCGGATCTATTGCTAGAGACCAACCCATGTTGTATAATTCAAAATCTTGTTTCTCATAAACTAAATCAGAAACAGCAGCAAATTCCATTAATAAACCTTCAAGTTCAATACCTAATGCGCCCCAGTTTTCTTTTGCAACTGCGATTAAGTTTAAAGGCCAATCAACATCATTATACGATGTCCATACAATTGTGAATTTCTCGCCATCTTTATCTAATACACCGTCACCATCGGTATCTGCCCAACCAGCTTCTTCTAATAAAGCAGCAGCTTTAGCAGGATCAAAATCATAACTAGTTAATGCAGATGTATCTGGGTATGCCCATGATACTGGAGATATAGGTCCTAGACATGGTGCAGCAAAACCTTCCCATTGAGCATCGATAAAGTCTTTTAAGTTAAGACCATACCATAATGCTTGTCTCACTCTCTTATCAGAGAATTTATCAAGTCTTAAGTTAAATCCAATATATCTATAAGAGTTTCCTAAATATTCTTGAACCTCAGCTACACCAGCTTCTGTCATTGTATCATAATTTTCTAAGCTTGCTGTTACTTCCATAACATCGATATCACCTGAGTTGATTGCCGCTGCAGCAGTTGCATTAGGTACAATTTTAACAATAACACCATCAATAAATGCTCTTCCAAAGAAGTAATCATCAAATGAAGTTAACTCTACGTATTGTCCTACTTCATAAGACTTGAATTGCATTGGACCAGTACCCATTGGCGTACTGTTTAGAAGTTGTAATTCTTCCATTGTTTCGAAAGCATAGTAATTCGGGTTCAAAATACCATAACCAAAATCAGCGATTTTCTTTACATTCTTAGTTTCTATAGTAAAAGAAATTGTATAATCATCAATCACTTTAATACCTTCGATTGTATCTGTCTCACCAGCTTGATATGACTTCACACCTACGATATCAGCAACTGCAGGACCTCTTGCACCTGCATATTCTGGATCGGCAATCGTGTAATATGTGAATCTTACATCTTCTGCTTTAAGTTCATCACCATTATGATATTTTACACCTTCAGTGATTGAAAATGTATATGTTAACTTATCTTCTGATACTGTCCATGTTGCTAAGTCTGGTACAAATTCACCATTCTTATTAACTTTTACTAAGCCGTTAAAGATAAGATCGTTAACATCTGCATCATCTTTAGAATCTGAAAAGATAGGATTAAACTTACCATCTAATGAAACGACACCATAAGTTAATACATTACCTCTTCTAATAGCAACGTTTTTTTCAGCCATCGCTTCAAGCTCAGCTTGATCATCGTCTTCTTCAATTACTTCTGTTTCTTCGTTTTCCGTGTTAGCTGGCTCATTCTCTTCAGCCTCTTGGTTATTTGCAACAACATTGTTTGTATTATTAGACGTATCCCCACAGCCTACTAATACAGTCATTACAATCAATCCCATAACTAACAACAAAATTAATGATTTTTTCAAACTATCATCTCCTTTTCATTTAATATCCTATGCGTTTGTTTGTATACTCGTACATGTACACTTACAGTTTAGGAGTTATAAGGAACAAGGTCAAACCGTTGAAAAATCAGCTTTCCCCCTTGTAATCATTGAAACGACTGAATTGTCAGAATATTATTACTAATTCGCATAATGGATTTAACAATTGTTAAAAAAGATGTGTCTTCTATGTATCTAAAATACGTCAGTTTGTTAACATCATCACTTGCATTGTTACAAAAACGCAACAAAAGAAGCGCTAAGTTATTTGCGCCCCTCTCAAACTGCTATTAAAACTCTATAATTTAAATATGTTTGTACACATTGTCATAAAGTATTTAAGATTGTTTTATAAGAAAATCCATCTTAAATGTTATGTTGATAATTTATATCACAGTAACTATTATCTATTACAGAAAAAAAACCCAGCAACAGCTGGGCTCTAATATTACTTATTTAAGAAATCTAATTCAATATCTAAGATTTGTGCAGCAACACCATCATAAGTGTCTAATTCTAAGTTGTGAACTCTGTTGTTAACACCGTTAATAGTAGTTCCGATTGATACGAAGATGTAAGGTACTTCTTCGTTAGCAATTTTAGCCCACTCAGCGTATAACTCAGCTCTCTTAGCTTGATCATATTCTGCTCTAGCTAATCTGAAGATCTCGTTTGCTCTTTCGTGGTGGAAACCAATAGCATTGAATCCGCCAAGAACGTCAGCATCTTCACCGAAGATTGCAGTTGGATCTGGATCGATTGCTAATGACCAACCCATGTTGTATAATTCGAAGTCTTGCTTCTCGTATACTAAGTCAGAAACAGCTGTAAACTCCATTAATAATCCTTCTAATTCAATACCTAATGCTCCCCAGTTCTCTTTAGCAACTGCGATTAGGTTTAAAGGCCAGTCAACATCATTGTATGAAGTCCATACGATTGATAATTTTTCGCCATCTTTATCTAAGATTCCGTCACCATCAGTATCTACCCATCCAGCTTCTTCTAATAAAGCAGAAGCTTTTTCTGGATTGAAGTCATAGCTGTTTAACTCTGAAGTATCAGGATAAGCCCATGATACTGGAGAAATTGGTGCTAAACATGGAGCCGCAAAACCTTCCCATTGAGCATCAATAAAGTCTTTTAAGTTAAGACCATACCATAATGCTTGTCTAACTCTCTTATCAGAGAATTTCTCTAATCTTAAGTTAATTCCGATATATCTGTAAGAGTTTCCTAAGAATTCTTGAACTTCAGCAACTCCAGCTTCAGTCATTGTATCATAGTTTTCTAAACTTGCAGTAACTTGAGCAACGTCAACGTCACCAGCATTTACAGCTGCAGCTGCAGTAGCAGCAGGTACTACTTTGTAGATAACACCATCAATGTATGGTCTACCTTCAAAGTAATCTTCATTTGTAGATAACTCTACATATTGACCTACTTCATAAAGTTCGAATTTCATTGGTCCTGAACCCATTGGCGCAGAATTTAATGCTTCAAATTCTTCCATAGTCTCATAACCATAGTAGTCTCTATTTAAGATTCCGTAACCGAAATCTGAGATTTTCTTTACGTTTGGCTCTTCAATTGTAAAAGCAATTGTGTAATCATCGATTACATTAATACCTTCAACTGATTCTGCTTCACCACTTCTGTAAGCATCAACACCGATGATATCAGACACAGCAGGTCCTCTAGCACCAACATAATCTGGATCAGCGATTGAAGTGAATGTAAAAGCAACGTCATCAGAAGTTAACTCTTCGCCATTGTGGAATTTGATTCCTGGAGTAATAGTAAATGTATAAGTTAACTTATCTTCAGATACTTCCCAAGTAGCAACATCTGGTACATATTCACCATTCTTGTTAACTTTAATCAAACCGTTGAATACTAAATCAGTAATGTTAGCATCAGTTTTGTTTGAGTATAAAACTGGATTGAAGATACCATCAAAACCAGTTTCAGCAACTGTTAAAACATTACCTCTATTAATAGCTGGGTTTGTTTGAGCAGCAGCTTCTAATTCTGCAGTATTGTCTTCTACTACTGTAGTATCATTAGTATTGTTTGTATTCTCTGTTGCATTGTCAGTAGCGTTTGTTGTTTCATTTGTTGTATCATTTACGTTCTCATTGTTGTTTCCGCAACCAACTAATACAGCTGATAATGCTAAAACTACAGTAAGAAGTAAAATCAATGATTTTTTAAACATTGTAATCCCCCTTTAGATTAGTATGCCCTTTAAAGGCTTTTATTGTCACTTGCAATTATAGAAGGATAATTCTGTCTAATCAACTGTCAGAATATTATAAAAAAGACCCTTCAAAGCTAGCAATATAGCCAATCCAAGTCTTTTTGTAATATCATATATAAAATTCTTAAAAGATACTTTTTGTCTGTGTTTATTATGTAATAAGGTTATGAACAAACCGCATCCAAATATTACAACTCATTCACATTTCGAAAACTATATTTCCATTACGAAATATGTTATATCATCCTCATTTAATCCATCCTCTGTTTGTATATATGATTTAATTTTATTATTGAGGCTCTTCAAACTTAAATCTCGATAATTGAACATCACTTCTTCTAACACTTCTTCAGAGATTGTATCGTTCTTAACATTGTCTACCAATCCATCTGTATAAAAGATAATACGATCACCTTTTTTTAGTTGAGTGGTTTCACTGGTATAAGTCGGCGTGAAGAAATCACTCATCTTACAGATAGGAAATCCCTTACTTTTATCCAAATACTCTTTTGTACCATCTTTTCTCATTAACAACGGATAACAATTGATGCCTCCAGATGCATAAGTTAAGATGCCACTTTCAATATTATAAGAAGCAAAGAACATAACCATGTACATTTCATCTGGAAAATTCATTTTATTGAATTCTTCATAAAAGTGTTTTAGATTTCTATGAGGTTTTAAACCTCTATACTTCATTATAAGTTTCTCTGATGACTTGATATAGTTATTACAGAACATTGTCATCAGAGCTGCAGAAACCCCATGTCCCGATACATCTAATACATACATCCCAATATTATCGTCATCTAATCTATAAATATCGAAGAAATCACCACTAAGCCTTTCACATGGGAAATACTCCGATGTAAAAATCACTTTATTAAAATTAACTTTTCTAGCAGGTAACAATGATTGCTGAATACTTTTTGCATATTCGATTTCTTGAATCAACCGCATATTGTTACTGTTCATTTCTGTGGTACGTCTATCCACAATGACTTCTAAGTTTTCAGCATACAACTTAATTTGCTTTTCTTCATTAATCAACTCATTCACCGGTGTGACTATATTATACTCAAATAAAGAATGATATATATAATAATAACCAATAAACATGTATAAGCTATAGATTAAGTGATATAAAAAGGTATATCTGATAAAGGTCAATCGCACAACTTGAGCAATGATTAGAATTGCTATACCATTCATAAATTTTAATACAAATTTCTTTTTCTCAATGGTATAAGATCTAAAATGTATTGCAAAAGCTACTATCAATATAACAGCTGTTAAGTATTCCAAGAAGGTATACCATCTTATACTGATATGAGATATATCCAACAACATCTTGTTATTTGTGATTTTTAACATCATAAAGGCAGCAAAAGCCCATATCAATAAGATAATAAACCGGACAACACCTTGTTTCTTTTGTTTCATTTTTATACTTAACGGTATTGTCGCACCAACGAGTAAACCAAGTGAAAAAATAAACTTACTCAAAGAGGAGAATACAGTTAAGGTTTCATAACTGATTGTATCAGCAAACCAATAAACATTTGAAAAGGCTATAAAAGAAACACCAACAGATACTGCAAATACCATAGTGTAAATAAGCATTCTTAACGCATTTGACGTCCTAATAGCGCGACTACAAACACTGACTATTAGTATTATAGTAACAATGGATGCAAACTCGAAAACATAGGGCAAATTTAACAGCCCTATATTATTCAATGTAGCCATTACTGGAATTTCAAATAAATAGACGAATATAAATAAACACGTTACCAATAACGATGTAGTTGCCAGTTCTCCGTATTCAGAGTAAAACACTTGTTCATAAAGTTTTCTGAAAAATTTCATTTAATAACCCTTTTTATTCTGTGAAATAACTACCACCAATAAATTCTTTTAAAATTGATGTAATTGGCACCAAAGTATCATCATCAATCGACTCAAAATAACTTAAAAATTTTAGAAGACGTTTGGCTTCTTTATATTCATCAAGACTTTCTGAAATAGCCTCAAGAAGTGGCTCTGCATGTTTCTTTAAAACTGCCAGTTCAAAACTAAGAGCTGAATTAAAAATAACATCTGCTTCTTCTTGGAAAGGAAATATATTTTTTTCTTCTCCACGTCTAACGGATGGCCACAGTTTTATGGTCGTAATCGCATCATGGCCTCTATACTTACTGTCACGTACAATTCTTCTAATCAACCTAGAATCAGTCGTAGGAATTCTATTGTGATCATCAATATTAAGCTGTGTTAATGCGCTGATATATATTTTAAATTTATGTTCTACATTGATTTGGTTGGTCAACTTTTCATTTAAACCATGTATCCCCTCTATGATTATGGGTTGGTTCTCATGAATCTGAAGCATCCTACCATTGTATTCTCTACAGCCTTCAAGAAAATTAAAGGTAGGTAATTCAACTTCCTTTCCAGCCACTAAACCTGCTAAATCCAAATTAAACTGCTTTACATCAACTGCATCGATTGATTCAAAATCAAAATCACCATTTTCATCTACAGGAGTAAATTGTCGATCAACAAAATAATCATCCGTTGATAAAGTTATCGGATCAAATCCATTTACTTTTAATTGAATTCGAAGTCTGTTGGCAAATGTTGTTTTACCAGACGATGATGGACCTGCAATTAAAATCACTTTCTTGTTTAATTTTGTTATCTGATCTGCAATTTGAGCCACTTTCTTTTCGTGTAAAGCCTCTCCTAAGATCATCAGTTCTTTATAATTTCCTTTTTCAATCTCATCATTGAGTTCAAAAACATTACCGACACTCACGATATCTCCCCAGGCTTCTGACTCTCTAAAGGTTAGTGCTAATTTCTTATGTTCCTCAAAAGCTGGAAGTGCTAACGGTGAAGCTATAGTAGGATGTCTTAAGATAACACCCACATCATATTTGATCACATCAAAACATTTTAAATAACTAACATTTGGCATCATATAACCATAGAAATAATTTTTTATCCATCCGCAAGTATAAATGTTGATAAAATCATGAGCTCTATACTTTAATAGTTTTGCTTTAGTTCGAAATTCCAAATCTTCAAAAATAGTTTTAGCTTCTTCTACTTCTACAGAAGCTTTATGAATCACTTCACCTTTTTTTATGATGTTGTCCATTCGAATTTTTATTTTTTCAATATCATTTACATTCAACTCTCTATGGTAATCGAAGTCACAGTATAACCCTCTGCTCAACGAGTGTCTAACATTTACATGTAAATCTCTGAAAACTTCCATTGCAGCTCGTATGAATAAAAATGATAAGGTTCTTTGATAGATCCTAATACCATCCGAATGTTCTAATGTAATCCAAGAAATCTCACAGTCCTCATCGATTTCAAAAAATAATTCTCTTAACTTATTATTGACCAAAGCCGCAACAATAAGGGGAGTCTCTTCATTCTGAAAAGTTTCAGATATTTGTTCTAAGACAACTGGCTCTTTAAACTCTCTAATTTGATTTTCAATAGTTACTTTAAACATAAAAGACTCCTTTCTAGAGTTCATCTAATAACGTTTCAATATACTCATTGATAATACTGTATTTATATCTGAACAGCTTAATATCTAATTTCTTCAAACATTTGTCAAAGTCATCTAAAACATTATATGGATTACCATAAAATCTATAAATATCATCTACTGATACACCTTTAAATCCATGACCAACTATCGAATCATTTCTAAGTTCAATCAATGAATTCATATGATCCGAATTTAGTATTTTTTCAATTTCACTATACTTAAATTCTTTTTTCAAATAACGATGAATATAAGTCGTAATACCAAACATGAGATTTGAATTATATATTTTATATTTTTTTCTGAGCTTCTTAAGAACTTCTCTCTTCTCCATGTGTAAAGAGATTAAAGAAAATCTTGATTTACCAATATGATTTTTAACAAATATATATTTAAGTATTGCTTCTTTGAAACGATAAACTCTTCCAAGGAAATCAATATACTCCTCATTAACAATCTGAAACTTGATGTTTTCCATTAACTCAGAAAACATCGCATCAGGATGACCATCAATTAAAGAATCTAGATTTTTGATCATTACTTTGATTTCACTTTCAGCTTTACGCTCCTCTGGTAAATCCGTCAAGATATGTTTGGCTGTCTTAAAGTCAAAATTCACAGCATATCTACATGAGTTGACAATCGCTGCTGCATCTGTCTCTCCAAAATCTAAGTCCTTTAATAAATCAAGCGCGCCACCATAATCATAACGATTAATCAACTGTCTAATAGTTTTATATTCGCTCAAATTGTCCCCTTAATCTAGATGTTTTGTTGTTTTAAAAATGCTTCTATTTCTTTAGAGGATTTCATATATTCTTTATCTTCAATAACTACTCTATAAGCATGTAGCAATTGATTTTGACGGTTTAAACGTTCCCCGCCATATTTCACATCTCCTACTATGGGATGACCAATATAGGCTAGTGAACCTCTAATCTGATGTGTACGTCCAGTTAATAATTCCACTTCCAATAAACTGTACTTACCGTTGGTTTTTAACAACTTGTACTTGGTATGTGCAAATTTAGCCTCGTCAGAATCATTTTTTGAAATGCTAACCTTATTAGTTGCTTCATTTTTAGTTAAATATCCTTTAACCTCACCTGAATCTTTTGGTTTACCAGAAACAACTGCTAAATAAAACTTTCCAATTTTTCTTTCGCGCATATACTCATTGTACTTCTTAAGTGAAGCGTAATTCTTACCAAAGATCACCAAACCACTTGTATTCTTATCCAATCTTTGAATAGAAGCTGGTCTGAATGTTCTTGTCGTTAAATGTTTCAGATACACTTGTACCTTTGATGCCAAAGTATTTTTATATTCTTTAGAATCTGGGTGTGTTAAAAGACCAACTGGTTTATTAACAATTAAGATATCATCATCTTCATATACAATATCCAAATTTATTTCTTCTGCCTCAATCTTCTCGATTGGTCTGATCATTTCATCAATGGCATCTTCATGTAAGTGAATCTGAATTTCATCACCTAGTTGCAAAAAGTACTTTTCTTCTGCACGTGAACCATTTACTCTTATCCTTTTTTTTCTTATCAATTTAAAAATATTCGTCTTTGTTGCTTTATTTAAGTATTTGGTTAAAAACCTATCTAATCTTTGATCCATTTCATTTTCTGTTACTTTAATTGTTCTCATGATGCCATCCTTTTAAAATTCTAATTCTATAATTGAAAAATCAACTTTAGCTATAAACTGAAGTGATTCATATACCTTAATAGCAGAGTCATTATCCTTTAGAACTGCTAATATTGGGATATTGCCATTTTGTATCACATAGTAACTTAAATGTTCTACTATGGTTCTTGCATAACCGTTGTTTCTAAATTTGGGTGTGGTATAAATCCCACCAATTTGTGAAAATGCCTTTATCTTATCTTCTACGAAGCCTTGTGCAACTACTCGAATACCATCATCAATGACCAAATACTCTTTTAAACCAATACGTTCTACAATCCTATTTTGTAGTTGATTTATTGTCATATGGTTACGTCCAAAATGTTTTTCAAGTTCGAGAAAGAATTTAATCTGTTCTTTTGCATCTGCTTTTGAAGCTTCCCTGATACTTTCATTTTCCTTAAATTGATTCAGTAGTGTTTGGTAATCCTCTAAAACCATATACATACTGTTACTATATTTATACCTTTTTACAGTCCTTTCAAACATATGCCACACCATCTTCACATGTTCTGAAGGACCAGACATAAATTCAGGTTTGTAATATTTAATTGCTTTTAATAAATCCACTTTTTTTGTTACATCACTATTTTTAACATGTAAAAGAAATCGTCTGTTATTTGTAAACACAAAAATACCTTCTAGATTATTTTCATCTGTAAAAAAACCTAAAAAGTCTCCTGAGTTCTTATCTGATAATTTATTTTTAAGACCATTTTTATCAAATACTTTTGCTATTTCAATACACCCCCAAAAGTTTTGATAAATATAGGATTTCACTATTTCATGATCTGATTGCGTTAATTTTTTTATTGAGCTCAAAATCATCCTCCGTTCTTTTATATTATAATGTAAAATGGCATTTAAATCCAACATGTTAAAAACATATTACTGAGAATGAATTTAGATGAAATTTTTCTAGAAATATGGTATTCTATTAGATGATTGGGAGGACAATATGGAGAAGGTAAAAGATTTTTTATATGATATCAGTGATTTATTCTTTTCACTATTAATTATAGCTATAATATTCATCGTGGTTTCATGGAAGTTAACAGATACCATGCAAGTCTCATGGTTTTCGAATTTAGCTAGAGACGACAGTGCTGTTGCAGATTTTAATGATGCCTCAACACCATCTATAGATGATATCAATACAGTTATTGATACAACTCCTGAGGACACAGTGACTGAAGTAGTACCTGAGGATACCACAGAAGCAGAAGATGTTACTGAAGTTGTTGAAATCAAAGATGTTTCATTTACAGTCGATCCTGGCTCACCAGGTTATAAGATTGCAACCAATCTTGAAGCTGAAGGTCTTATCGATAGTGTCGATTCATTTATTCAAAAGTTAGACGAAATGAATTTAGGTAATAAACTTAGAGCTGGTAATTTCAAATTAAATACAGGAATGAATGTTGAAGAAATTATCAACGTCATCGCAGGTCAATAATAGCAAAAGCTTGAAGATTAATCTTCAAGCTTTATTTTTTCTAATTCTTCTTCCGTTAATTCTCTATAGTCACCAAGTTCAATGGTCTCATCTAGAGACAAGCCACCAATCTTAACACGCTTTAAATACAGCACTTCCATATCTACCGCTTCAAACATACGTTTCACTTGATGGAATTTACCTTCTGTAATAGTCAGATGAATCTTAGATGAACCATCTTCTGCGCTTAAGATTTCAAGTTTACCAGGCTGACATAGAGTTTCATCGATCAACGTGACACCTGATTTAAACAACTCTATTTCCTTTTCAGTGACAATCCCTGCTACATGAGCGAAATATTTTTTCTTCACATGTTTTTTCGGTAACATCAAATCATGACTCCATTTACCATCATCGGTAATGAAAATCATGCCTTCTGTATCGATGTCTAAACGACCAACTGGAAATAACTTTCTATTGCCATAAGTTTCTCTTACCAAATCGATTACTGTTTCGTGTCTCGAGTCAGCAGTTGCAGAAATCACATCCACAGGTTTATTCATAACGATATACACATGAGCATCATATGCAACAATCATTTCATCAAGTTGAACTTCATCATTATCTGGATTAACAATAAATCCTGCTTTTCTAATAACTTCTTCATTAACAGTAACTCTGCCTTTAGAAATCATTTTTTTTACTTCAGTTCTAGTACCTAAACCCATATTACTAATAAATTTATCTAATCTCATGACAACCTCCACGCTGCTGGATATAAATTCTTTAATTTCCCATTTGCCCATTTGCCCCATCCGATCGGATAACCATCCACACAAATAAGGTTGTATCCCTTATGTCCTTCACAAGAGATTGTTTCGCATTTTAAATATTTTATGACATCAATAGAATCACTTTCAAAATTAATAGTTTGTTTAAACATATGTCTACTGAGGCCTAAAGCAAATGCATGTGACGGTTCAAACCTATTTTTCTTAAGTTCACCGATATACCAGCCCGTCTTTACAACTTTTACCGAACTAAATGATAACATCTTTTCAGGCAATAAGAAAACTTTATCTTTAATTACTTTAAAATGTCCTTTAAGTGGTTGGTTCAAGTATTCCTTCATAAATTCTATTAATGTCTCTGGTGGTGCTACGATACTTTCATCAAAACGAACAGATTCTTTTTCGGATTGTTTGATTAAATGTGCCGCAAAATGCCCTTCCCCTCTTATCAGGTGAGGATACAACCTTGAGACTTCTTGTAAGCCTATCCCAGGAACAAATCCATAGGCTTTAGGAATTTTTTTTAACTCTAAGTCCATTTGATCCATGGCATAACGTATCATATTCTCGTTTTCAGAAGTATTAAATGTACAAGTCGAATAAACCACTTCACCCTGTCCATTTAAAACATGTAAAATATCGTCTAGTATTTCCTCTTGCATAGTCACACAAGCTTCTACATCATAATGTTCATACGCACTGATGGCATCCTCATGTTTTTTAAACATCCCTTCACCTGAACATGGTGCATCAATTAAGAGTTTGTCCACTTTATGATACAATGCGTCTTTTATCTTATCTTGTTTTTCATTTAAAACAACTAAATTCTTTATACCCATAAGTTCAGCATTTCTAATCAATGCTCTTAGTCTATTGCTACTGATATCATTTGAAATCAGCAAACCTTTATTTTTCATCATTGCAGCAAGTTGCATACTTTTACCACCTGGCGCTGCACATAAGTCTAATACCACATCGTCATGTGTTGGCTTTAAAACCACCGCAGGTAACATAGCAGACGGTTCTTGAATATAATATAGTCCAGCAAAATAATGAGGATGTTTTGCCGGTCTTATGTCTTTAATATAAAACCCATCTTCCGTCCATGGAATAGGTTCCAATTCAAATGGTGTTATTTTTAAAAACTCTTCAACAGATATCTTGAGAGTATTCACACGAATGCCTCGGTGCGTATCTTCCCCGTATGTTTTTAGAAAATCATCGTATGTTTCTTTCAGTTGATCTCTCATTTGTTCTTCAAATTTTTTCGGTAATTTCATGACTTCTCCCACCTATAACGTGCATTTATACAATTAGCAATCGTTTTCCTAGTCTTTTTCCTCTAAATCTTTTTATTTTCTAAAATTTATATGGTATTATATATTAGGATTTGCTAAGAAGTATTATACAACAAATCCCGTAACATAAAAACGTTTATAAAATCTTTTTTATGGTATGAATATGGTAAGTATGCTTATAAAGCATTGGGAAATATATTACAGGAGGTCAATTATGGCATTAGTTACAACTAAAAAAATGTTTGCAGATGCATATGCAGGCGGATACGCTATTGGCGCATTTAACATTAATAACATGGAAATTATTCAAGGTATTGTAGATGCAGCACAAGAAACAAACTCTCCAGTTATTTTACAAGTATCATCAGGAGCTATTAAGTACGCTAGACCAACTTACTTAAAAAAGTTAGTTGAAGCAGCTGTAGAAGATTCAACAATTGACATTGCATTACACTTAGATCATGGTGCAGATTTTGAAGCATGTAAAGCTGCTGTAGATTTAGGATTTACTTCAGTAATGATCGATGGTTCACACCACGATTTTGAAGAGAACATCAGAGTAACAAAAGAAGTAGTTGAATACGCTCACGCTAGAGGCGTTGTTGTAGAAGCTGAGCTTGGTAGACTTGCTGGTGTTGAAGATGACGTTGATGTATCAATAGAAGATTCTTCATATACAGATCCACAACAAGTTAAAGAGTTCGTAGAGAGAACTGGTGTTGATTCATTAGCAATCGCTATCGGAACTAGCCACGGTGCTGTTAAATTCACTGGTGAGCCAAAGTTAGAGTATGGTATCTTAAAAGAAATCATGGAATTAGTACCAAACTTCCCATTAGTACTTCATGGCGCTTCTTCTGTTTATCCAGAAGCTGTAGCACTTTGTAACGATAATGGTGCAGATCTTAAAGGATCTAAAGGTGTTCCAGATGAAATGTTAAGAGAAGCAAACAGATTAGGCGTTTGTAAAATTAACGTAGACACTGACTTAAGAATTGCTTTCACTGGTCAAATCAGAAAAGTATTCAACGATAAGCCAAGCGAATTTGATCCTAGAAAATTTGTAGGTCCAGCTAGAACAGAAATAACAAGAATTGTTAAACACAAAATCATCAACGTGTTTGGTTCTAATAAATAATAATACAAAACGACAGTTTAATCACTGTCTTTTTTTTTATAAAAAAATAATCCCACCAAATGGTGGGATATGTTATTATTTTTTTTCTGGTTCTGGATACTCTACACCTAAAGTATCTACTGTCATTGATTCAATTTTAGTCTCATTAACAGGTCTATCCATAGCGCCAGTTGGTGCATCAGCGATTTGATTAACCACATCCATACCTTCAGTCACTTTACCAAAAGCAGCATAAGATCCATCTAAATGTGGAGATGTTTTGTGCATAAGGAAGAATTGCGATCCAGCTGAGTTAGGCATTTGAGATCTAGCCATTGATAACACACCTTCAGTATGCTTCAATTCATTCTCAAATCCATTAGCGATAAACTCACCTTTGATACCATAACCCGGTCCACCCATTCCTGAACCTTCTGGACAACCACCTTGTAACATAAAGCCTTTGATAACTCTATGGAAGATTAGACCGTCATAAAATCCTTTTTTTATTAATGAAATAAAGTTATTTACTGTATTTGGTGCAATCTCAGGATATAATTCAGCTTTAATAATTTCTCCTGATGTCATTTTAATCGTTACGATTGGATTACTCATTGTGCCTCCTTGTTAATCTTTCTTAGGACCACCCTGTTGTGGTTCAAAGTTTACATCAAAGCCATTGACTTCAAACAACTCATTAAAAATCTCCCAAACATCATATTTACCATATCTGTTCATTGTAGAGGTGGTCACTAGAACATCATTTCCATCCATGCCAAGCGCATCTCTAACGATCTTTATATGTTTTTGTAATTGGCTTCTTTTAATTTTATCATGTTTTGTACCTACTACAATACCGTTGAAGCCAAATGTTT
>Ga0209379_10000792_pt1 | contig 23156 bp, 22 predicted proteins | sample tdDd001_FD_187124 | JGI IMG/M metagenome (GOLD analysis project Ga0209379, IMG submission 187124) | Marine sediment microbial communities from the Atlantic coast under amendment with organic carbon and nitrate - tdDd00.1 (SPAdes)... | ecosystem: Environmental > Aquatic > Marine > Coastal >...
GAAGGACGATGGTCGATGCATTCTGCAGAAATGAAATCATTGTGCCGAGCTTACTTTAAGTCGGAAGCGAGTCTTTTGGCAACGTAGTATATGGAACTGAACTTAATGTCTTCACAGAGCTTAATGTCTTCACAGAGCTTAATGTCTTCCTGTAACTTAGTTTTGCCCCATTATCATTTAGTGCAAAAGCTCATTCACATGTTATTTGCCTACTTTTAACTTACTAAACCTAATCGTACCGTGTAAGCGGCACTTTACCTCACTGAGTATTGAGTATTCACAAACTTCAAGATTGCTCCTCCCCAAGTAGTGTCTTTCTATATGATGTTTCGCCCTTTTCAACTTTCTAAGTAGTTTCCTCCTTGAAGTCCTCAATAATGATCTCTCCATCAAGTAGTTCTTTTCTGCGTTTTTCTATATACCCGCCTGTTTTTCCATAGAGAGGCGCACAGTTATCTAGTAGATATTTTAATAACTCCTCCATAGCGATTGGCTGTGGTCAAGTTAAATTGGTTAAATATGTTCGCGTTTTCACCCTGCCTCAGAACCTCATATTATTCATATCGATAATTAATTTATGGTAAGAGTTAAGCTTGAACGTTATGCATGCAGTGGCACTAAAGCAGAGTTAGCACAGTTAATAAAAAAACACATCGCTCAATTGGTGCAAATTTGGCGTGAAATGACAGGATATTAACGGTTTTATATATAAAATAGATGCATTGCACATAACGCATTCACAATAGATATTTAACAGGAATTATTGCAAATAAAGTAATGTTAATTAAAGTTTATTGCTTGAGTTATATACGCGTTCGGTTTGCAATCAGCGCTGGTCGTTTTCAATTTTGGTATCAACAATACTGCCACTAATGATTTAAGACGTCATTATAAAATAATTTAAGGTTTAAGAAACGTGAAAATTTTTAAAATATGTATATTGTCCGCTTTAATTTCTTCAGCTCTTATTGGTTGCGGAGGAGGAGGTGGTGGTACAAAGACCATCGCTGACGATACGCAGGCGGTATCGTATGACATGGAAAATATTGTTGAAGCATTCCTCAATTCAAATGTTGAATATACGACATCATATAAGACAGAGGGTTACTCTAGCGAGCTTGAAAAATTCTACGATAAGAACAACAACACGATTAACTTCAAGATCCCAACAAATACAATCGCTAAAGGTGGTTGCAAAGCTGACCCATTAGCCCTTGATAATAGAAGTGTTAACCTAAATGGTGCTAATTTCAATGTAGAGCCTATAGATGACAGTCGACGTTTAGTCAGCTTTACATCGTTACCAAAATCATTTGTTAATACCACTTTTGGTAAAAAAGTCTGTATATATAATAATTTTTCTTACACCGGAAATTACATTATCGGAAATTCTAACCAAAAGTTAGTTGATCTAAGCAAAGATGAAAGTGTATTTAAGCCGGAAGGTTTTTTCAAATTATCAACAGTGAACAGATTGTTCAATACCGATACCCAAACCGCAGTCAAAGACGCAAAAGTATTGCTTAAGCCATATGTTTCCGCCAAGCTAAACTATGCCGAACATGAGTTTATTGTTAATAAAAACGGTGAGGTGAAGACCTTTGACAGCATTACCGGGCAATATGTTGCGCTTCCAGATACAACGGGAGAAGAATGGCAATTCTACAGTGACAAATTCCTTGTTTCAAAACCACGTGGTGGCTTGGTCTCTGTCTATGATATTGCCCTAAAACAACGAGTCAAAACCGCATCTATTTCAGCACTGCAAAACCTTGAAACAACCTGCGGTGACGTTGAAACAGCTACATTAAGCTATGGCATATGGCCAGGTCTTGACGATATCAGTCACTATGGCATACCTTTCAAGCTTGTTTCTGAAAGTTACGGTAATTTGTCTAACTTATACTTATGGGATGAAGGCAAGTGGGTAATAGTAACCGATTTTGCCAATAAATCTTGGTATACGACGCTGAACCTATCAATAAAGGCTATCCAAGTAGTAACGCAGAGCATTGATAGCAACATTTATTTAAACCAACAAACTGATCAGTTTCTTGCTGCTACTAATGTATCAAACAGCGGATTCAATCTTGCTTCAGGAAAACAATCCAGTCCATTTGGTGCTAAAACTATTCCTGACTTCGCCCATTATCTAAAGAATGTACATATTATCAATGGCAAAGTCGTCATTGAGACATCTGATGAAGTACTAAACAACACGAATAAATCGTTCTACCTACTTGATAGTGATAAGAAGCAAATTATTGGCAATACTGGTGAGAATATTACCGTGATCAAACCATCCTTTCACAACTAGATGACAATTAATGATGTTTAAGCCCGAGGCGTTGTTCTCGGGCTTCATTTCAGGCTGTGATTTTCATGAAAAATCCACTGAAAGTTATAAGCATCAACATCTAATAGAAATAAAAATAAATCATCTCAAATAAAAACTCTTAGTTATTCTCTTTTCATAAAACACCTAAAATAATATTAAGGTCATCGACTCATGTGTAGAAAGTACATACATTTTATCATGATATTATTGTTATCTAGATGCGCTCTGGCTTCGCCAATCATGAGCAAACCCAAAATCATTAATGGTATCCCAACCGAATCGCAACAGCTTCCCTGGCAGGTTGCAGTCAACTATGCCCACTGCGGCGGTACTATCATTGATACCAAGTGGGTTCTAACTGCGGCACATTGTATCATGTCAAAGGATGGCACACTTATTGACGTCGATCGCGTGGAGATTTCTCCTAATCTTATCGATTTAAATGATAAAAATTCCACTTCGTATCGGGTGGAAAAAGTCTATCCTCACCCTGAATATGATAATGATACCATTGTTAATGACATTGCTTTAATAAAGCTTGCTACTGCGGAGTATGACGATCGCTATAAATTTGATGCTAACACATCTCTAAAGCTGTTATCCGAGGAGGAACAAACCATAATGGATAAACAGTTTGAAAATGAATGGGTAATACATCAAGTCAGGAATAGCAACCTTCTCGCTTCCGGATGGGGCGATATCCTTCCACTTAATGAGCAAGATGGCTATGATCCTCATCTTCGCCATACCCTTCTTAGCGGTGTACCCTCCGATCAGTGTTCATCTATACGAAACGAATTTTTTAATACTAATCACCTGGGAAATTATTTAAAAAGTGCCATCTGTGCCACTTCTCCCGACCCTAAACTAGCAACAGATACCTGTCATGGTGATTCAGGTGGTCCCTTAGTATGGCAGAATCCAAACCATAAAAATGACAATGACAAAGGCTTAAGGCTGGTTGGCATTACCAGCTATGGCTATTATTGTGGCGCTAACGAAATTCCTAATGTTTACACAAAAGTTTCTATCTACAGAGGCTGGATCGAAAAAACGATGAATAAATCCTTGGATAGCATCCCGGTATCAACATTTAATTATGACCCTTTTGAGGCTGACTACTCCGGCGCACCAACTGTAGAGGCGATAAACGTACCTCTGAAACCTCTGACGACGCCCCCTAAACGCTCTGGTGGGAGTACTTCAATGGGATACTTATTGTTTCTCTGCGGGTTATTATTCTTCAAATATACAGGCATGAATTTCACTCAGACTGAACGACAATCCGAATTATAGAGTGCCATATAGCAAACTTATTTTTTATATCGTGTAATCTACAGTCAATGATTAGACCAGCTTTTAGTGATGATTAGAGAAGTTTATTGGTAGCTCAAACCACTGGCTTTCATTTTGTACCTAAAAGTTGGCCTGATATTGCTCACTCCGAGAATAAACTAAATCTCTAAGTAGAGAGGCACTTGCAACAAGAAATGCCAACAGATGCATAATAAGTATTTATTCAGCATCATTGACTTTTAATTCACGCCAACTATAATTCTATCTTTAAAAATGAGTTAAGCAATAATGACCGGATCGCTTTCAGACCTACCTTTGACCAACTCCTTGGCATTATTACCTTTTCTTAATCACTATAATAATTGTGGTTGTAGTCAAATAGAATTACTAAGTAACTTCAGTCTCACCCCTCATCATATTCATGGTAACTTCTTTATTCCAACTTTTCATGTCTACAATATAATCAATGAAATATCAAATTTGATTAATGTCGAAAATATAGGTTTAATAACTACAGTTTTAGATGACAATTTAGATCATCTCCCTCCAGTTATTAAAGAAAGTATACTGAAATCAGTGAGCTTTTTTGATCTATTCTTTTTTGTATCATCTAGCCAAAGTCTTCTGGGCTCTCATCTCAACATATGGTTAGAACACGAAAAAGATACTTTTTATATCTGTCATCAAAGAACCGCCCCTAGTAAAATTCAAGGCTTGTCTCAAGGGGAATATAATAGAACATTAACAATAATTAATGTGCTTCGACGTTTTCTCGGTGATGATTGGAAACCTGAAACCCTGTATTTGGCATCCCGCCTGGCGCCACCACATGACATTATAACAATGTCTAGTTCAGGAAAAGTTTTTAATAATGGAAAATATGGACGTATACCTATTAAAACTAGACTTGATAATATCGCTGAAAGAGTATCAATCGGCCAGTTAACATCCCCATTGTATAATAGCTCTCTCGATAGGCTCAGGGTTGCCATAAATACTTTTATCGAACATGAAGATCTTGACTTACTTTTTTTGTCTGATATTTTCGGCTGCTCAAAACGGAGCATTCAACGAATACTTAAATGTCATGGCACCACTTTTAAGAATGTTATAGTGCAGCAAAAAACAGCGCATGCTATAACGCTACTCAATGAAGATATCAGCATAATTAATATTGCACAAAGGCTTGGTTACAGCGATCCTTCAAATTTCACGCGTGCTTTCAAGAGACACACGGGTTTATCGCCGTATTCATTTCGCCGGCAAGGCACCATCTGATATAAGTCCGAGAATAGAATGAGCGTATTTAGTTTGCAAACCCTCTAGTATCCGCAAAATATTGGACGTGACGAATGTTGATGGAGATCATAACTTACTATTTCAGCTTGCGATAGTAAGGCGTTGAACGAAGCCGCTCCGCGGCAGAAAGGGACAAACAGTAATAATCATACTCTTTAGTAACACCACCATGACAGTGGTGTGTTACTGGAGAGAACATTATGACCCCTTCTGAAAGAGAGCGTTTTGACGCCTTATATCAACAACATCTCACCCAACTCAAGCTCCAAGGGAAGCGAGCAAAAACCATTTCAGCTTATTCTCTGGCAGTCCGGCGTATCACAGAATACTTTGATCGCTGTCCTGATACTCTGACGATTGAAGACCTTAGACAATATTTCAGCCAACTGATCGGCCAAGTCTCTTGGAGCACAATCAAGCTTGACCGTTGTGGTCTTCAGTTTTTCTACAAACACACGCTTGACAAACAGTGGGAATGGATCGGCATCATTAAGCCACCGAAAGTAAAACGTCTCCCGAATATCATTTCTCCTGAGCAAGTTGCTCAGATCATCAATGCAACCCGTGAGACTCGTTACCGAGTGCTCTTCTTAACGTTATACACAATGGGACTTCGGATCAATGAGGCTCTTAATATCACAATCTCGGATATCGACAGCCATACTATGCAAGTCCATATTCGCTATGGAAAAGGCGGTAAAGACCGACTGGTGCCGCTCCCTCACCGAACTCTACATGCCCTGCGCCGATACTGGTGTACCCACCGACATCCAAAGCTTTTATTCCCAAGCAAAGGTAAATGTTGCGATGTAACTTTTAATGATCAAGGAGCACAAAAGGCACTCAAACAGGTCGTCAAAGAATGTGGTATTTACAAGCGTATCACGCCACACTCACTACGACACTGCTTTGCTACCCACCTTTTAGAACAAGGACTTGACCTACGCTCGCTACAAATCCTTCTTGGTCATGCCAGTTTAAATACAACAGCTCGTTACACTCAACTGACGCAGCTAAAGCTACATGATACCAATCAAGCCCTCAACCAACTGGCTGACCGACTTCATCTCGACTGGGAGCTGACGGTATGAGCACCTTTATCGAACTGTTGCGCCAGCATCGTCATGAACTTGAACGAGACTATGGTCATTACTTCAGTAGCGATATCAAACGTGCCATATCAGCCATGCTACGATGTAAGACTGAGAAGCAAGGACTCTCTCAATGGTATTGCTACCACTGCCATCATGATGACAGGTTAACTCTCTCGTGTGGGAATCGTCACTGTCCCCAATGTCAACATCGCACCACATCAGACTGGCTTGAAAGACAGAAAAGAAAGCTGTTACCTGTTCACTACTACATGGTGACCTTCACATTACCTTATGAACTGAGAAGCCTCGTTCGTTCTGCTCCCCGAGCACTTTATCAAGCCATGTTTCGTGTTGCCTCATCCACCTTAAAGGACTTTGCTCACAGGCAAACCAAAGGTGAGTTGGGTTTTACAATCGTTCTTCACACGCACAGCCGAAGGCGAGAGTTACATCCTCATCTTCACGTTATCGTTACGGGAGGACAATATGATGTAAAGAAAAATCAATGGTATAAAGGAAAAAAGCATTACCTGTTTAATGAGTTTGCTCTCGCCAAAGTCTGGCGTGCTCGAATGCTAGAAGCCCTCTATCAAGATATACCAAGTACTTTACCCCAAAACGTTCCCTCTAAATGGGTCGTAGACTGTCGGTGCGTCGGGTATGGATTACATGCTCTGCAATATCTGTCTCGGTATCTCTACCGTGGAGTGTTACCAGACAAAGATATCAAGCATTTCACGGATAATGAGGTCACCTTCCAGTATTTAGACAGTAAGACGAAGCAGAGAAAAACACGGACACTTCCTATTACGCGGTTCCTATGGTTGATACTCCAACATGTCTTACCAAAAGGCCTCCAGCGGGTCAGGGACTACGGTTTTCTTCGCGGAAACGCTCGGCAGCTCAGCATTCAGATCCAGTTATTATTTTTATCAGCGAGCGCCCTCTACGCTTCTGTATCAAGGGCTGGAAACCCGAAAGTGGTACGAAGTTGTCCTTGTTGTCATCATGATATGACCTGTGTTGGAGTCAGCCGACCGAGCTAGCCGAAAGGCAAAAATAATAAGGAGAATGAAGACAGTAATGACAGAGGGGATCGCCTATGGATAGAGCTTAATAAGTTGCTCTGTTAGAGGTGTGAAGCTGCTGGCATCGCACCATGACTTCGTTCGCTTTAAGAAAAGTCACACCTTGTCTAAACGCCAAACCAACTAACTGAAATTTACATATAAAGAAGAAGCTCGGGCTTGTTCAACTCTGAATAAAGCTGTCGGCTGCGCGACAGCTATTCTTATCTGTTAGAACTTGGCGAAACTCGAAACAACCCAACAGGGAAAGAATAGGTATAGGAAAGCGATCAATTAACGGAGCCCAGATCCATTTGAAGCCATATGCTATAGCGACCCAGATAAAAAACTATCAGTACGACTAACTCCAGCCTCTCGTAGACAAAAAGAAAGGGGGCCAAAAACTAAGAGAATAGGTAGTCCTGAAGAAAACCCTAAGGCTAACATTATAACCACCCTCTTTTCTAGATATAATTTCCAGTCGGGCTTGTTATTATTTGTCAGGATTTCTCTCATTGTTTGTTTTAATATTGATAATGGTCATAGTACTTACTTAGATATTTATATTGTCTTGTTCTTACATGGTAGAAATTAGTCTTCAAATATATTATTGCACTGAGTTATTCTGGCGCAGAATACTGTTCCCCCACAACAAATAACAATTCATACCAGCATTATTAATGTTAAAATTAACTTTAAATGGTTACCTTAGGTGTTTACATATGAATGTATCATGTAGAAAGTACAAAGTAAGCATAGGTAGTCATGAACAAACTTTATGTAACATGGCGTAAAATGACAGGAAATTCCCGCTTATATCTATAAAATATACAAATAATAACTGATATAATTAAAAACAATATGTATCAAAACACAATGAGATATTAGTGATAGATAATCATAATCAGTTACTTTAAAGCGTATGTTTGTGGTCATGTATATATAAATATGGTTGCTCTACGTGCCACTGGTTTAAGTATTTTATCCCAGCAATAGTCTTCATACCAAAGCAGGTAGTAACAACTCCATTTGATGTTGCCAACATTTTTCTGGTTATAAATTAATGGGCAATTATTGTATGTTGGCTGAAAAATAATCAACATTGGTTTTGGTGTGCTGTAACCTCGGTATAAGCGAATCATCGCTCATTCCTTTGGTGATAAAAACAATAGGCCTTTAAAATCAGAAGATATGCACGATAAGGTAATATCTTCTGATTTATTACTATGCATTTTTCAACCAAAAGGTTTAAATGATAGCTATTAAGTATAACAAAGGGAACAATTGTGACCAGCGATTACGAAGTCTAATCAACATGACGCAAGCCTTATGTACTGTAAACACCAAATTCAATACTCGAATTTCTAACTTTAAACGCCATAAAAATAACGACCTTGTTTGTAGAGATATCTGATGAATAACAACTCATCAATCGTGACTGCTATACCAAAAACTGATTATCCGATTTCTTTTGCTGATTTTAATCGGCTCATTGATCTGATGTTTGAGGTTAAACTCTGCCCACCCTCAGATCGGGTTGGAATAGAAACATTTACAATTATTGGACTTAGATTTGATGGGTTACTTTAAGATTACTTGTTTGATACTGATAGCGATGATGAATGCTGCATGTGTCGATACTCGTTATGTCGAAGATCGGGAATGGCAGTCAATGAGTATAGAAGAGAGAGTGCTTAACGAGCGCCGTAATGAGTGCGCTATTAGAAATGATGGAACATGCATGATTTACAACGATGATTAAATTTACGCTTTATATTTAACAATTTAAATGTACAGGCTAATACTCTCAATTTTTTCTTTAAATCAGTGGTAGATATGAAAAAGATAATAATCGCGGTTCTTTTGAGTAAGGCAACGTTTGCTCATGCCAGTAATTCATTTGATAACATTCGTTTTGGTATTCAGGGTACTCAGGTTAAATCCAACAGTTTTGGTTCATACTTTGGGGGTAGATATAATCCTTCCGAAACCAAAGATCTTGGTGGTTTCTATCTAGGCGGCTCATTAGATTTTGGGAACAATCTATATACAACTATTGTTCTGACTAGTGTAACGCGTGCAAGTACAGATTTAGATAATCATCTAATCGCTTTAGGTTACCATCACGATTTTGGATTCAACTCATTTTACGTAACTACTGGCGCTAATAAGGTCAAAACCGTGAGGCATCATAGCAACAGTCATGAATTTAATGAAGTGGCTCTTGCTCTTGAGGCTGGGGCTAAACTTCAGCTATCGTCGTTTTACGCAATCCAGCCGCAATATCGCGTATCTTTTTTTGATAAAGGAGAGATGCATGATTATCTATTGAACAACGAAATAATGTTTACAGATCTGTTCTCTTTAGAAGCGAGTGTTGGTTACAACAAGTTTCGTGATGCCGAGCAATTTAATTGGCATGGTGGTGTGAAATTCTCCTTTTAAAGAAGTAATAGCCGACATAGTGAGATAAGTGAATACTCGCTGTGTCGATGTTTAAAGTTAACTCTGATACGGTTTTGTTGCCTAAATCAGTTTGAACCATTCACGCACTGATGGATCTGTAGTGGATGAGTGAATTTGGCCACCAGATTAGAGGTTTTGCAATACCCTAGATAATCCGTTAAATGCTAATTTAGCAAAGTCACTGACTCACAATTGTCCAGCTTCGTACCTGTCTCTTTATCAGGCACGATTGTGCATCATTATCTGTCTGTTAGTGCTAGAGTGTGGATATATTTCTGGCATATGCCAGAAACCGTGATGTATAATTGGCATACATCAATAATGGAAGGCCCGCTGATAGCTACTTTAAATCCAACCGGATCTCAATGAGTCAGCTTGAACAAGTTCTAACCATTTATATTGGATTGAGCAAGAAAGGAAGATAATGCTTGTGAATGAAAATAATGATGATAGTGCCTCCATTGATATTAGAGGCGGTAATGATATTGGTGAAACAAAAATGGTAGGGTTTAAAAAACTGTTATGTTAAAAGATACAGAGAGTAATATTGTTGCTCATATTTTTTTTGATTTAGAGTTCAAGATCCAAAATCTTCAAATAGATAGTGAACAAAAAAAAGAGCTTTCTCAAATTGTTACAAATATGAAAACTGGCTTTGGTTCAGAATCTTTCGAAGAGGCATATAAAGAATTCGCATCATTTTCATCTAATCATGTGGCGACTATGAATCCAATGCTGCCGTTCATTATACAGTTAGCAGCCTATTTGCCGCTAAGACATTAATAGATCGCATATTTAATGTAATAACTTTAAACCATGGCCATCTATATAAATTGAGCTAAACTCATAAGCTTGTACAATTATTGTCTTATACTTTTTTGTTGTGCTGTATATGGTTGTTGGTTACCGTTAACGAAATGCTAACTATTGTGTACGGCATGGATTTGTTCCAACGTTTCCAGATGGTATAGAAAGTGAAAAGCTCTACTTAAAGAAGAGTAGGGCTTACTTCTGGTAAATGGTTTGTGACAGAACCTTAAATATCCTTTGTTGAGTTTTTTATGGTCAACAGGGTATTCGAGGGGGAATGGTTATTTTTGCCACACCAATAAAAAGTTGTTGGCCGGCATAGCGACCCTAGCAGCTAGTTGCATTCCCTCACCCCAAGTGATCAGTTGCTCGATGTCCCGTAGGCCGCCAAAACCTTTTTGCTTTAGGTTTTTATCAAACTCTCGGTTGCTGTCGCTGGTGTATCGGCCATTTACATTCATTGGGCCATATTGGCAAAAAACACCGCCTTCGGGTAGGTTGATAGATATGATCTCCATCATCTGCCTGGCTTCAGAAGGTTGCATGATATGAGTGGTGTTAGCCGTGAATACCGCATCCGCATGGATCTCGGGCCAAGGATCCTGCCCTATGGTAAACGTGATGGGAGGAGTAATATTTTTTGAGGGAGATTCGGTTATCCAGGCGAGAATATTTGCATGATTTTCAGGCATATCGCTGGTGTGCCAGGTTAATTGGGGCATCTGTGACGCAAAAAATACTGCATGCTGACCAGTACCTGAACCGATTTCCAGAGCGTTTTGGCAGTTCTTAAAGTGGATGGACAGCTGTTCTAGGATTGGCTGTTTATTGTTTTCGCAGTGCTGACTAAAACGTTTGGACATATTGCTTCATATGGTTGGATTAGATTATTTATATAGTTTTCATTAATTATTGCTACAAGGCAAGATGTTATACGAGTGATTGTCTGATCGTTGGTGTGAAACTCTGAGGGACATTAGCACAGCTCTTGGAATCAATTATAAAGGTATTAAATTTACAACAGAGTTATTTGCAGAATGAATATCGTCCCTTGTTTTTACCTAATAAAGGCTTAGGGGGCAGCCCTAAGCCGGATTTCAGGTAGAACGACAATGTGCAAGGCTTGTAGGGGAGAGAAACTTATTGTATTAATTCAAGTAACCTAGCAGCAACAAACAGATCTTGTACAGCAATACCTGAGCTATCAAAGACAGTAATGTCCTCGGCTGATGCTCTGCCGGGTGAATGAGCGGTAATTACTTCCCCTATCTCAGTTATCGGGGCATTGGTTGTATGCTGAAACTCACCGATAACTACAGATTGCGACTTATAATCACAAAATAGCGTGGCATGCTGATATAGCTCGACAGGTAATTCATGTTTACCTACTTTATCTGCCCCCATTGCAGAGATATGCGTACCAGGCTTGACCCAATGCGCCATGAATAACGGTTCACTGGCTGTGGTTGCCGTCACTATAATATCTGCTTGTGCGCAACCATATTGCGCCTCGCCAGCTTCAGCCGACACCCCTTTATCTGTAAGTCGCTCGATAAATTTGTCTGTCTTAGTTTTACTTCTTCCTACAACAATCACCCTGGAAATATTACGGATAGCCGATATTGCCAAGATTTCATACTCTGCCTGATGACCGGTTCCAAATACGGTCAATACGGATGCGTCGTCCCGAGCCAGATAATCGACAGCAACGGCATCGGCTGCCGCAGTGCGGTAAGCGTTGACCTTGCTTGAAGCAACTGCGGCAATCAATTCACCCGTTTCAGGGCTCAACAAAAATACCGTGGTTCCGTGGCATGGTTTATTTTGAAGGTGATTGTTTGGCCAATAGGTACCCGTTTTCCATCCCACTAGCGTTGAGGTCGAAGCGGATTTCAATGAAAACATGGAGCCAGTTTGCGGGCCCGATGCATTGACTACCGGAAACAGTGTTACTTCGTTGCTGATGGCCGCAACAAGTGCCTCTTTTACTGCTGAGTATGCAAGTTTATGAGTAATAAGGCTTGCAGTTTGAGTTTCGCTCATATAAATCATTTTACCACCCCTGAATTCTGGTCCAAACGTCGTAGGTTTGGTCTTGTGTATCAAACACATGATATTGTTTGTGCATAGACGCTGTAGCGCAGGCATGATTAGGCAGAATGTGCAATCGACAGCCAAGGGGATAATCTTCGAAATTTATGTCACAACCATTCACAGCTTCAATAATGCCATGCTCCTGGTTTGCAGTGGTGACTTGTAAATCGCCAATTTGTTTTCCATCGCACTTGGTTACCAGGCCATATCCACAATCTCTTGGTTGATTTTCTGTACCGCGATCAGAAGAGAGTGCCATCCACCCGGCATCGACGATTAGCCAACCTTTATCTTTATTGTGACCTATTACTGTGGTGACGACGCTAGCGGCGATATCATTAATATTGCAGATACCGATCCCGGCCATGACCAAATCAAAGAAAGCATAAACTCCGGCTCTAACCTCCGTTATTCCGTCCAGATTCTGATAATGATGTGCCGTGGGTGTCGAACCAATGCTGACGATTTCACATGCTATCCCCACTGAACGAAGCTGCTTGGCAGCCTTAAGTGCCGCTTCTACTTCGTTCTTCGCGCTTTCACGTAATGATATTTAGTCAAAGCAATGGTAAGACTCGCCGGCATGAGTCAATACCCCCTGAAATTGTGCAAATCCATCAAGCAGTAATAGAGCGATTTGGATTAACGCCGGATCATTCGGATTAATGCCTCCTCTATGCCCGTCACAGTCAATTTCTACCAATGCCGCAATAGAGCAATGGTTATCTTGGCAAAACTGGTTCAAGATCTGAGCTTGCTCCATACTATCCAGCAATACTCTAACCTTTGCCCCTTTAGAGTTAAGGTCACGTATTCTGGATAACTTTGAGGCTGAAATTCCTACGGCATAGAGGATGTCGCTGTAGCCTTCATTTGCGAGAGCTTCTGCTTCTTTTACGGTCGATACCGTTACCGGAGATGTCTTGTCAGGCAATAAATACTGTATCGCATCGAGTGATCTTACTGTTTTAAAATGTGGCCTCAGACTTGTCCCTAATCCTTCAATTTTATTGCTTAGCCTGGCTAGGTTATTAAGAAATGTTGGTTTGTTGACAAGAAAGAAAGGCGTATCCAGACCCTCGTACTTTTTCCATAGTTGGGCATCCAGGTTTTCACTACATAACATGGTCTTTTTCCTTACGTACCAGAAGTAAAAATAGATAATGCATTTGAACTGCATCAAATCCGCTGACTTATATGAGTATCCAAGAATCAGGTTTTGTTTTACATTAATAAAAATTAACTGATAGGTTTGGTTGAAACCAAATGATTACAACTGAAGATCTCAGATTTATTATGACCGTCGCCAGCCATCGAACGTTGGCGGATACGGCCAGAGCCTTAAATATCACTCCGCCCTCGGTGACGCTTCGGCTCCAACATATTGAAAGAAAACTGTCGATTAAGCTGATTCAACGTCCGTCTCGAATCGTTAGCCTTACAGAAGAAGGACAACTTCTCCTTGATAAAGGGCTCCCTATCCTCAAGGGGCTGGATGATTTACAAGAGCAGCTTGATGAGAGAAAAGAACAAGTGTGCGGAAAGCTAAGGGTGCTGGCCCCCCTTGGTTTTGGAAATGATTATGTTGCCCCGTTGCTTGGGGAATATAAAGCGAAGCATCCACAGTTAGATATTGAGCTGGAGCTGTCCGATAATCCTAATTGGGCAAGTCATCATAAATGGGACATTATCATCTATATCGGTGCTTTGAATGACTCATCATTGAAAATGATCACTTTAGCGAAAAATCAAAGATTTATATGTGCTTCTCCTGAATATATTCAGGAAATGGGGTGTCCCGAGGAACCGCAGGATCTGATCAGGCATCGTTGCATTGCGTTGAGGGAAAATAATGAAGATGTTACTTTGTGGCAGTTTATAAATGGTGTCGATGGAAAGAGTGAGGTGGTTAGAATCAATCCGACACTGGCAAGTAATGAAGGTCGAGTGATTAAAGATTGGGCCATGGCCGGTTTAGGTATCATTATGCGTTCTGAATGGGATGTCCAACCTCAGATTAACAGTGGTGAGCTAGTTCGCTTATTGCCCACGTACTCTTTGCCAAACGCCAATATTGTCGCGTTATTAAGTAGCCCAGAGAAAGAACGCTCAGCTCGTATTTCTGGCTTTATTTCGCTAATGAAAGAGCGGTTAGTCCCATTACCCTGGAAGTAGAAATGCTTAAAGCGAGGGCTATAAATCTAACTTATACCAATGTGATTTAACCCACATTGGTATATACCCAAGCTACCTCAAGATGCTCGTTTCAGCGAGAATTACTTGGCTACTAGGCTAGGCATCGATTAGAAGATCTAGTGGCTCTAAATTAATAATCGGTAACAACGCATAGCAGCCAAGTAAACTCGCCCTTTGGGAGTGAGCCAGCGAACCCATTTCTGTGTCAAATAACGTTGAAAGGGAATAGCCATTTCTTCCGTCATTTTCCTTGAACTGAGCTCGCTGGCCTCACTCTGAATCCTGTATCTTGAGGTAGCTTGGGTATAAATTTGTACTAAGGCATTAACTTACATCCGAAATAACTCAACTCGAAGATGGTTTTCGTCTTCGTATGCGACAACCGATTGAAAATAGCCGCTTCGCTCTATAATGTTAGAAAATAAATCTTTATGATCAGAACTACCGATGAAAAGTATCTGGGTTGATTTGATCATCAGCCCTTCATCATCAAAGCTCGATGTTAAATCTTCATCAACCACACATACTAGTACCTTGCCATATCGAGCATTCAGGTCGATATTGTGGGCCAGCGAGTATTGAGCATTGGTACGAAGCTGAGATTCGACTTCCCTAATGAGCCCGACAAAACGGTACAGGTCCGTTGAGCAGGTTTGCAGTAAGCGCTCGTGGTTCCGAACTAGAATTGATTCTAAGTTGGTCCCCGCTTGTCGCCCGAGCAATAGCCAATTTTTAGTCGACTTTCTGACAGTCCGGTACCGACTGGCTTTGACTACGGGTTTGAGATACTGAACAAGTAGATTATTCTTCTCAGTTAGGGTGAGGCGTTTGTCGAGTTTTTTAAATTCTAAGTGTAATAAGGCATGAGTACTAATGTCTAACAGCAGTTGGGATTGGTTCATTCGAGTACCCAGTTGGAACAGAACTTAACAATAATATCATACTATTACTGTCATAAGATAACCGTAGCGTTCGTTATCTTTTTCCTTGAACAAGTATCGTATCTAGGGTTCAGTGCCGATTCTGGCTAGTGTTGCTCTCGAAAGTCTTTAGACTTAGCAGAAGATAAGCCATCGAGAGTTCTGTCATGGAAATGACCCCAATTCAATGCCAGCAGGCCAGGTTAGCAAGAGATACCCGCTATGATGGCTTGTTTTTTACCGCAGTGAAAACCACTGGTATCTATTGCCGTTCAATCTGCCCGGCCCCTGCACCAAAAGAAAAAAATGTCGAGTATTTTCCGACGGCTGTTGCGGCAGCCAATGCGGGTTATCGTCCGTGTCTGCGCTGTCGTCCCGACAGTGCTCCGGGTTCCCCTGCTTGGCTGGGGAAAAATGCGACCCTCAATCGGGCATTACGGCTGATTGATGAAGGAGCTCTGACGGAGCAACCGCTTACTCATCTTGCCGATAGGCTGGGGATCACCGAGCGTTATCTTCGCCAGTTGTTTGTGGATGAAGTTGGTCTGTCTCCCAAGTCTTACAGTTTATACCAGCAATGCTTGTTGGCAAAAAAATTGCTGCATGATACCTGCTTACCGGTAACTGACGTTGCGATGGCATGTGGTTTCAATAGCATTCGGCGGTTCAACGACTGCTTTAAACAACAATTTTCCCTGACGCCGTCTCAGATCCGCAAACAGCAAAAGGTAACAGCCGACGCCGGCAAAGGAATTGCCCTATCGCTTGCCTACCGTCCGCCGTATAACTGGGCATACCTGCACCAGTTTTTCGCATCACGCCTAATTCCGGGGCTGGAATGGCTTGATGAGCAAAGCTATGGCCGAACATTTCAGTATGACGAATGTGTAGGCAGATTCACGGCGACTCATCATGAAGAGAAATCTTCTTTTAGGGTTGAGATATATCTGACCGACCTGAAATATCTTCCCCGGGTGATCAAGACGATCCGTCGTTGCCTTGATTTGGATGCAGATTCCTCGCTGATTGAGCAGCAGTTGCAGCAAGCTATGAACGGTGAAGAGCTTGATATGGCCGGTGTTCGCCTGCCGGGGATCTGGAGTCCGTTTGAAGCCGGTATCCGTGCCATTCTCGGTCAGCAGGTATCGGTGAAGGCGGCGCGAAATCTGGTCGGTCGATTTGTTGCCTTTAATCCGAATAACGCCAACGACTATTGCTACTTTCCGGCTCCGGAGCAAGTCAGCCAGTTTGACTTAGATCTGCTTGGTATGCCGCAGCGGCGGCGGGAAACGCTATGGCAGTTCTCGGCGTTTGCCGTAGACAATCCGTTGGATGATGGAAAAAGTTTATTGGCTTTGCCGGGAATTGGCCCTTGGACGGTGGATTATCTGCGGATGCGCGGACTCAGTGATCCTGATATCTTTCTGGTCAGTGATTTAGGTGTGAAAAAAGCACTGGCAATGATCCCTGAACCTATCGATGATTCACTTGCCGCGCCATGGCGCAGTTATTTAACTTTGTATTTATGGAGCACGTTGTCATGAACAACCAACTATTGCAGACGCCGATCGGCTGGTTGAATATCGTCGCAGATAAATCGGCAGTAATAGCCATTGAATTTGATGCCGATCCGGCGGGCAGCGAAGCGCCCAACACAATTTCCCTGCAGTGTTGTAAGCAATTAGAAGCTTATTTTAATGGAGATATACAAGACTTTGATGTGCCGCTCAAGATGAACGGCACCGACTTTCAGCGCCAGGTTTGGCAGGCTCTCAATAATGTTCCTTATGGCGAAACTTGCTCGTACGCCGATATCGCTAACCGCATTGGTAACCCCAAGGCGGTGAGGGCGGTTGGGGCGGCTAATGGCAAAAACCCAATTCCTATCATCGTACCGTGTCATCGGGTGATTGGTAGTTCCGGAAAACTGACTGGTTATGCAGGTGGGCTGGATCTAAAAGTCTGGCTACTCGAGCATGAAAAGCCACTAAAACCCACCAAAAGATAGGGTCATTTTAGTTTTTCTGGCTGGCCAAATTCGTGCTGTGATAGTGATAATTGTATCAAAAGGTGATGAGGTTAACGGATTGTTAATGTTTTGTGATTGGATCGCCATTCACTGCTTGTAGATGAAATAGTAACAATCTGGCCTGCTCGGTTGTCAGATAATGGTTGATGATCGTGTTTTTTTGAAATAAGCCAAAATTTAAATCTACGCCAAGATGAATTGGAATGTTGAGATCATGTTTCCTTATTGCTAATTTTTTTCTCCACAGGGAAATGTTGGCGAATATGTAAACACGGTACTGAATGGTGAAAAATTCTGCTGTGCTCCGCCAACATAAATAAAAACACAGGTGGAACGGAATATGATATCAAAAATTAGTTGTTATCTTGCTGTAGCGTTAACCATGTTTACCTCTTCGGCTTTTGCCTCGGGTGAGCAAGGTGGGTTTGATAAGGCTGTCGATCACTTTTTTAGCGAATACCTCGGTTGGTTCGCGAACACCATTTTTGCGTCGGTACCTGTCAATGGAGCAAACTTCCCGGTCATTGTTGGCTGGTTGTTTGTTGCGGCCATTATTTTCACGCTGTATTTCGGTTTTGTGCAGTTCAAGCGTTTTGGTTTGGCGGTGAAAATCGTGAAAGGTGACTTTTCTGATCCGGATAACAAGGATCCGGGTCAGGTGTCTCATTTCCAGGCGCTGGCAACAGCACTCTCCGGTACGGTCGGACTTGGTAATATTGCTGGTGTCGGTGCGGCGCTGGCGATTGGTGGTCCGGGTGCAACATTTTGGATGATCCTGTGTGGCCTGTTGGGGATGGCCTCGAAGTTCTGTGAGTGTACTCTTGGGGTTAAGTACCGAAACGAATTGCCAAATGGCGATGTGTCGGGTGGTCCAATGTACTACCTGAGCAAAGGTTTGAAAGAAAGAGGCTTTGGCGGTCTGGGTAAAGGACTGGCTGTGGGCTTCGCCGTGATGACCATCTTGGGTGCGCTGGGTGCCGGTAATATGTTCCAGGGTAACCAGGCCAATGCGATGATTGTACAGACTCTGGACTTGCCTGCAGGCTATGGCTGGGTGACGGGTCTTATTATGGCGGGTATGGTCGGCTCGGTTATCATTGGCGGCATGCCATCGATTGCCCGGGTAACGGGCAAGCTGGTTCCTGCAATGGCCTTGATTTATGTCGGTATGTCGGTAATTGTTCTAACGGTAAATGCCTCGATGATCGGTGATGCATTTGGCCAGATCATTGACGGTGCCTTTACCGGTGCTGGTGTGGCTGGTGGTTTCGTCGGTGCGCTTATCCAAGGTATGAAACGTGCGACTTTCTCGAACGAAGCGGGTGTCGGTTCGGCGGCGATTGCTCATGCGGCAGTAAAAACCAAAGAGCCAGTAACTGAAGGACTGGTTTCTGTTCTGGAACCTTTCATCGATACTGTCGTGATTTGTACCATGACGGCATTGGTTATTACGATTTCGGGGATGAATACTGGCGAGCTAAGCGGTGTAACACTGACAGCGGCAGCGTTTACCCAAACAGCTGACATCTTCCAGTATGTATTGGCAGTAGCGGTTGTAATGTTTGCTTTCTCAACCATGATTTCATGGTCTTACTACGGCTTGAAAGCTTGGACTTACCTATTTGGCGAAAGCAAGCTGACGGATCTGGTTTATAAAGTTATCTTCTGCTTGTTTGTCGTGGTCGGTGCCAGCGTTAGCTTCGGCGCAGTAATTGACTTCTCTGATGCGGCTATCTTCGCAATGTCTATCTTCAACATCATCGGCTTGTACTTCCTGATGCCGGTAGTGAAGAAAGAACTGCATTCGTTCCTGGCACGTGTCCAGTCGGGCGAAATTAAAGACTACAGCAAAGAAGGTGAGAAGGGGCTGGCTTTCTCTAAGACTGACAACTAAATTCGTCTACTAGACTTTTTAGTCTGCACACGACAGGTCAGCCAATATCATTGGCTGACTTGTTTTTTTCCCGATAAGCGTGGCCTGCGGTGTTTAGAGTTGCAGATCGATCAGCTCGAACTTTTCAACATCGACCAGTCCTTTTACCGTCATCTTAAGCGACGGGATCACGGGCAGGGCGAGGAAACTCATTTGTACAAAGGGCTCGGCAACCTCAACTCCGATGGTTTGTGCCGCTTGCTTTAGGGCAATGATTTGGTCGGTAATGGCTTCAGAGCTGTCCAGGCTCATTATCCCCCCTAGCGGCAGCTTTAGGTCGGCTGTCACATTATCGTTTTGCACCACACAGTATCCGCCACCAATTGCGAGCAAATGGTTGATAGCCAGAGCCATGCTGTGTTTGTCGGCACCGATCGCCACGATATTGTGCGAGTCGTGACCGACACTGGTTGCAATCGCACCCTGATTGAGCTCAAATCCTTTTACCAGTCCCATTGCCGGCGGTAGCTGATGGCCATAGCGTTCGACTACAGCTAGCCTGTTGACGCCCTGCTTATCAAATTGCTGGCCGTCAAAACGGCACACAAGGTGGTTAGTCAGCAGCTCGTCCTTGACGATTTCGATAACGTGGTAGTCTCCGGTTGTAAGCGGAATGGCCAGCTCGTCTGCTGTTACCGTCTTGTGTTTCATTGTTGGTTGCAAGGGAGGGACAGAAGCGCGTAGCTTGTCTGCGACTGAGTCCGCTAGGTTCAGCTCGTCAACAAACTGCCCGCCGATCACGACCCGCTGGATATCAACATTTCTGAGTGTTTTGACCAGATTGATATCTGCCTTGTAACCCGGTGCTAACAGCCCCAGCCGACGTAGGCCAAAGTGCTGGGCTGCCGACCATGAAGCAACCCGATAGGCTAGATGAGGTTTGATCCAATGGTGTTGGATCAACCGTTTAACCATGTAGTTGATATGGCCTTCTTTGGCAATTTCATGGGGGTTGCGATCGTCGGTACAGAGCAGGCACTGCGGCGAGCTGTAGTCGGTGATCAGCGGAGCCAGTGCATCCAGATTTTTGGCCACCGAGCCCTCTCGCATGATCACTGCCATCCCCTTGGCCAGCTTCTCTTTGCCTTCTTGGAAACTGGTAGTCTCGTGGCAGTTTTGGATCCCACTGGCCACGTAGGCGGAGAGTTCACGGCCGCTGAGCAGAGGGCAGTGCCCGTCAATATTGAGCGGATTAAAAGCTGCCAGTTTATCCAACATGTCCGGATTGCCATTGAGGACGGCAGGGTAGTCCATGACTTCAGCCAGCCCCAGAACATGCGGGTGCTCAAGGTAGGCCTTCATTTCTTCCAGGGTGAAGTCGCTACCGTTGATGTCCAGCTCGGCTACGGCCGGTACACAGGAGCTGACCTGGACAAACATGTTCTGTCTCATCATCTCGCTGCAGCGCAGGAACCACTCTATTCCCGGTTTGCCCATTACATTGACGAGCTCATGGGGATCACACACGATGCTGGTGGTGCCGAGTGGCAAGGTGGTGCGTTCGAACTCAAATGGCGTCATGGTCGAGGTTTCGACATGCATGTGGCCGTCGATAAAACCCGGTGTGGCAATCTGGCCGTTGCAGTCGACAGTACGTTTTGCCTGCAATGTGTCGGCTTCCGGGCCAACAGCAACGATGTAGCCTTGATCGATAACGATAGGGCCGGAAGTCACATCCCCGTTGATAAGATCGAGCACCGACAGATTGGTCAATTTTAGATCGGCACTTTGCTCTTTGCGTAGCACGGCGAGTAGACGCAATAATTGCTCCCTGTCGAGCTGCTGGGTGTGTTTGTGTTTTAGGTTCGGCATCCTTTCACTCCTGATTAATGGCTGTCGACGAAGACAAACTTGACGATGAACAGCAGGGCAACAAGGGCCACTCCCGGGTGAATTTCACGCCAGCGGTTGGTACCGGCTTTCATCACGCAGTAGGTAATAAAGCCGGTGGCAATCCCTTCTGTGATCGAAAAGCTAAACGGCATCATGACGGTGGTAATAAAGGCCGGAGCCGCTTCGGTCATATCCGTCCAGTTGACTTTCGCCAGCCCCGAGGACATCAGGATCCCGACATAGATCAGCGCACCTGCGACTGCGTAGCCCGGAACCATCGCGGCCAGCGGGGAAAAGAAGATCACCACAATGAATAGCAGCCCGGCGACAATAGCGGTCAATCCGGTTCGGCCACCGACGGCGACACCTGCAGAGCTCTCGATATAGGCAGTGACGGTAGACGTTCCCATATAGGCACCGGTGACCGAAGTAATCGAGTCTGTCATCAGGGCTTGTTTCATTCTAGGGAAACGGCCTCGCTCGTCAGTAATGCCGCACTTCTCGGTCACGCCAATCATGGTCCCCGAGCTGTCGAACAGGCTGACCAAGGCGAATGAGAAAATGACACCAGCCAGCGCAATATCGAATGAACCAGCAAGATCGAGCTGGCCGAATGTGCTTTCAATGCTTGGTGGCATGGAGATGATCCCCGTGTACTCGACATCGCCCATCAGTGCGGCAATGGAGGTCACCACCACAATAGAGATCAGTACGGCGGCGTGGATGTTGCGCGAGGACAGGATCACGATGATAAAGAAGCCCAATGCGCCCAATACGCACTGCAGCGAGCTCAGATCGCCGACGGTGATCATGGTTGCCGGGCTAGCGACGACAATACCGGCATTACTCAGCCCGACAAGAGCGATCAGCAGGCCGATCCCGCTAGGAATACCGATCCGCAGGCAGTTTGGGATGTTGCTTAAGATCCAGGAACGGATACCGAGTGCAGACATCAGGGCAAAGCAGATTGCGCCCCAAAAAATAGTACCCATCCCGATCTGCCAGCTGATACCCATGCCGACGACAACAGAAAAGGCGAAAAAAGCATTGAGTCCCATGGCGGGAGCCAGGGCGATAGGCAGGTTGGCGATGAGCCCCATGGCAATACAGCCGATGGCACTGATCATACAGGTTACGACAAAGACGCCGCTGGGATCCATGCCTGCGGCAGACAGTATTTGTGGGTTTACAAACACAATATAAACCATGGTCATAAAGGTAGTGATACCTGCGATGACCTCAGTTGAAGCTGTGGTGTTGTGGGCCGCTAGTTTAAAATAGCGCTCGAGCCAACCATGCTGAGTTTCGGTTTGCGGTTTGGCTGTCGAATCCTTGGGGAGATCGCTAATGGGGGCGCTGCTTTCATTGCTCGGTACGTTCATAAATGATTCCTTTTCCGTCTTCCATCCAGCAGATGAGCACCAGTGGTAACCATGTTGTCCCGAATTATTGTTAAATGATTGTGCTGCAGTTCTCGTATTCAGTAGGGAGATCACTGCCCTAAGGGACTGATATCAAGGTGCTGACGACTTATGATTTTTGGGCTGTATGTTTTTTGATCAGTTCTATTCTAAGGAAGTGGCAGGCTAGGAGGGGGTGATGGAGGTCTCATTTGACTGGGTTAATTATTCCGCAAACGTTGGCTTTTGATGAATACGTAAATAACAACATTGATGCACGTCAAATTCCTCAGTGGAATTTGACATTAAATATGGGAAGTTTGAACAGTCCTTAGTTTTCCTATAGTTAGTTAAGGTCTAATTATAGTAGTGCCTAAATTT
>Ga0209379_10000793_pt1 | contig 23140 bp, 20 predicted proteins | sample tdDd001_FD_187124 | JGI IMG/M metagenome (GOLD analysis project Ga0209379, IMG submission 187124) | Marine sediment microbial communities from the Atlantic coast under amendment with organic carbon and nitrate - tdDd00.1 (SPAdes)... | ecosystem: Environmental > Aquatic > Marine > Coastal >...
AAGGCGATTAAGAAAATGAAATCAACTTTTAGATCTAAAATATTGAAAACCTATTTGGGGTAGGGGTATGATCTGATTGAAGTCATATGGATAAAATTAAAATTCGTGCAGCCGTTTGTTCAGTTGCGCGTTTTTTTTGTCTTTGAATCGGCTGTATTAAATTAATTTAGAAAGATAAGTTGTGTAAAATCTTCTATCTTTGCGGCATAACAATTAAAAGCTCCTTAAACAAATGCAAACATTAATATCACCTTCATTACTGGCGGCAGATTTCATGAATCTGAAAGCCGATATCGATATGGTAAACAATAGTGATGCCGATTGGTTTCACCTGGACATTATGGATGGCGTTTTCGTGCCAAACATTTCATATGGTCTTCCTTTAGTTTCGCAAATCAGCAAGATTGCAAAAAAACCTTTAGATGTTCATTTGATGATCGTAGATCCTGATCGTTATATTGAGGCTTTTAAGAAAGCAGGTTCTGATATTCTTACTGTACATTATGAGGCTTGTACTCATTTACACCGCACGGTTCAAAATATTCATGCTCACGATATGAAAGCGGGTGTTTCTCTTAATCCTCATACGCCTATCTCGGTTCTTGAAGACATTATTCAGGATATCGACTTAGTCTTATTAATGAGTGTAAATCCTGGTTTTGGTGGACAAAGTTTCATTGAAAACACCTATTCTAAGATTGAAAAGTTAAAAGCACTAATTGCTGAGAAAAATGCGAATGTGATTATTGAAATTGATGGTGGAGTCAACCTTGAGACTGGTAAGAAACTGGTTGAAGCTGGAGCCGATGCTTTGGTTGCAGGTAGTTTTGTTTTCAACTCGGAAAATCCTACAAACACAATTTCTGATTTAAAGAAGTTATAAGCATCTATTTACTTTATGATATTTGAAAGCGCAATCTGTTAGAAGATTGCGCTTTTTTGTTAATCAATTTTATAGACGTAGTCTTGTAAATAGCTGAAATTTGGTGTGAGTTGTCCATTTTTTGTGATGCATGCATTTTGTATGATTTCATCATCCGTTTCACTTAAAAGTGCGGTAAATACATGTTCTATAAGAGCATTACCAAAATCGTTAGAGGACTCTCTCGGCAGTTCTCCAGGTAAATTATCTACAGCCATTACCGTTACATTTTTTTTGTCGATAAATGGAATTGTTTCTTCTTCTGTATATCGGTCATATCCGTAAAAGGAGGATGCAATTGTAGATGGACGTAATGTTGAAGGAATTGGCCCTTGGGTATCACAACTAATATCAGCGATTACAGAAATATTGAAATCATTCTCCTTATAATCTTCCGGAATCATAAACTTAGGCGAGTTTGGATCCCAGTAGTGACAAGCTATAAATAAATCTGCAAACTTGGTAAATCGCTTAAATGTTGAACGATATGTTTGCGGGTTGTTGTAGAAGTGCTGAAGGTTAAATTCACTTCCATCAATTCGCTCAACGTAATCTTCTGGGTCAAGTCTGCAAACCACAGGTTCACTATATTTATTGTTCAAAAATTCTTCAGGAGAAACTTCTTTTATGTGAAGTACCCGAATCGTTTTAAGAGCTCCCATTGCTACTCGGCCTCCACCCGTAAGTAAAATTTTAATGGGTTTTAGACTTATCGTTTTCAGGTGACTGTACATTTCATCCATATTATGACAAGATGAGGCTGGAGGCAAATCAAAAGAATCGGTACGCATACCTCTTGCACGGAGTGCTTTATATGCACCTACCACACCTGCCCAATAGCCGAAGGCAACAACACGTTTGTTATTCTTATCACAAAGGTATTCGTAGTCGATAAGAGTGATGTTGCGTTTTAAAACGGCCTGAAGGAGTTTTCGATTATGAGTTTGTTTCTTTGCTGTATGTGAGAAAAATAGGTATGTCTTATTGGGGATAAGGGTTGGTATCGTCACTTCTTTAACACCAATTAGAATATCGCATTCGCGTAGGTCTTCAGTTAAAAAGAAACCTGCTTTTCGATATTCAGCATCGGTGTAAGAACGAATATCACTTGGCTGAATAAATATATTGATATTAGGAAATGTTTTAATTAAATGCAGGCCTTGTTCTGGCGTAATTGCTACTCTTCTGTCGGGTGGGTTCTTGGTTTCGCGAAGAACTCCTATTCGTGTGGGTTTCATCATATGGTCGGTATTTGGCTTGATTTAAGGATTGGAAAACAATTTGTGGGGATGATTTCCATTCATAATCACCAATTTAGTGATAAATGATAAGTTTTCGAAGAAATAATAGGCTTATTCCAGTCTATTTTTTTTAGCTTTGTATCGATTCTGGGGCTGACGTGGCTTTTGACAGCATGAGGAATCAATATGTAAGCATGTCGAGCATTGTGTATCTGGCTCGTAAATCTCAGGTCGCAAACTTTGTAATTGGCGAAAATAACTACGCTCTTGCTGCCTAACCGAATTATAGTAAGTTAAGCTTCATCATCGCTCTAGGAGCGAAGACGAGACATCCCGCTTATGGTTCTACCTTGTTCCGGTAAGTATATGGGATGCTATCAATTCGAGGTTAGTCTTCTTCAAGCTTTGGGGAGTTGGCGAAATTAAAAAGATAAGGTTTAGCTTCGGGTGTCCTTTCCCTAACTAGATTCGAAAACTAATAACGGACTAAGCATGTAGAAAGCTTATTGGTCGCATGTTTGGACCAGGGTTCGATCCCCTGCAGCTCCACGAGATGATTATCAAATTTTATTAAATCCGCTTAAACTTACGAGTTTAAGCGGATTTTTAGTTTCTGGATTTCCGCTTTAAATCTTCATTTTTTTACAAATATCGCTTCGATATTGTGATTGGGAATTCTATTTCACTAAATAAGTTAATGTGTTTGTAATTCCTGTTCAGGTATTTAGGTTGTTTCTTGTTAATTATTTACTGATTAATATGTTAGTTAGGTTTTATTTAGAAAAAAAAGGTTCATAGATTTTTATACTTTTGTCGAGTAAATTGGGGTTTTAGTCAATAAAAAGGGATTGTTTACAACTTGACAGGTTTGACAGTTTTTTAAGAATATTTTAACTGTATTTTTGTAGCCCCTTGAAAAAACGATCATTTTTTCAAGATGAATTACTTTTTATATAAGTAATTTGCGGAGTGGCTTGATGTTCATGATGTTAACGTTGAATGGCCACTTTTTAGCGCATAAGACCATGACAGTACCAAAAATTACAATATGGGACTGAAGGGGCGAAGCTGTGTCTGGAGCTCATTAAACCCAGCAGTTTTTAAGAATAAGAAATTTTTAAAATAACGTATTTGCAGACTATAAAACGTCCATATAAGTGGCATGCCATCTATACCAAATCCCGATCGGAAAGAAAACTTTACGATGAGCTTGTGGAAAAAGGTGTGGAAGCCTATTTACCTATTAAAAAGGAGTTGCGTGTGTGGAGCGATCGTAAAAAGTGGGTCGAAAGCCCTCTTTTTGCCTCCTATGTTTTTGTTCGTGTTAGCGAGAAAGACTACCACCAGGCAATAAACTCCAATTTAGCTGTGCGCTATGTTTCATTTGGCGGGAGAGCCGTGCTCGTTCCGGATTCGCAAATTGAAGGACTAAAAACCTTTTTAGCAGACCAGGAACGAGAAGTCGAAGTAACGACTCGTAACTTTAAGAAAGGTGATCAACTCGAAGTCACCACCGGGCCTTTAAAAGGCGTGCAAGGTGAACTTTTGCAAATACGAGGGCAACAGCGCTTGGTGCTCCGATTCGAAAGTTTGGGCTGCAGCGTACATGCTGAAATTTCAGCCGATGAGGTTGAACACTTAAAGGCTGTGGAGAATGAATCAATAGTATCCTAATGTTAATGATGAGTAATTAAGAATTTGTAATTAGTGATGAAAATTCAAAATAAAATAGGTGTTAATCTCTTGTTTCCGATTTTTTGAACTTTCGACTCATAAACTTTTTCGCACTCGATCTCTGCTGTTTTTAAGAATCAGAATTGTTTTTTTAATTCATAACTCATAATTGTTAATTAATAATTGATTACTCATGCCCCAAAAACTAATAAAAGAAGCCGCTCAAGAACTCGATAATGGAAACCTTGAGCTTGCTGCAAAACTAATTGATCAAGTACTCGATTTTGAGGGAACTAATAAATAGTAAAAATAATTAAATATCAAGTCTTATAATTTTCAGATTACAATTGACAAATATGATTCAAAACGATTTCAAGAAAGCTTGTTTCATGGGGCTAGGTTACATAGGTTTGCCTACAGCTACCATTTCTGCCGCTAATGGTATAAAAGTTCTAGGTGTGGATGTGAATCCTAAAGTAGTGAAAACCATTAATCAGGGCAAAATTCATATTGTTGAGCCAGGTTTGGCTGAGATGGTGGAAGATGTTGTAGAATCTGGTTGTATGAAAGCAGCTGTAGAACCACAGGAAAGTGATGTGTATCTTATAGTGGTGCCAACACCATTTAAGGGAGATCACGAGCCAGATATTAGTTTTGTGGAGTCAGCGACCAAAGCTATACTGCCTTTGTTGAAATCTGGAGACCTGTATGTTATTGAATCGACTTCGCCGGTTGGTACCACAGAGAAAATGGCCAATCTGATTTTTTCGGAACGACCAGAATTGAAGGGGAAGATTCATATTGCTTACTGCCCAGAACGCGTACTGCCTGGTAATGTGATTCATGAATTAGTAAACAATGATAGGGTAATTGGTGGTATTGATGCGGTTGCAACTGATGCTGCCTGTGCTTTTTACCAGACTTTTGTAAAAGGAGAATTGCACAAGACTAATGCTCGAACTGCTGAAATGTGCAAACTGACTGAGAACTCTTCTCGGGATGCACAAATCGCCTTTGCCAACGAGCTTTCTCTAATCTGTGATAAGGCGGATATCAATGTTTGGGAACTGATTAAGCTGGCTAATAGGCATCCCCGTGTAGATATTCTTCAACCTGGTTGTGGAGTAGGCGGGCACTGCATTGCGGTAGATCCTTGGTTTATTGTATCAGAATTCCCTGCCGAAGCCAATATGATTGCTGCTTCCCGAAAGATTAATAATTACAAGTCTTTTTGGTGTGCCGAGAAGGTGAAAACGGCTGTGCTGGAATTCAAATTGAAAGAAGGCAGAGAGCCTAAGATTGCTTTGATGGGACTGGCCTTTAAGCCAGATATTGACGACTTACGGGAGTCACCAGCAAAATATATCGCTCAAAAAGTGATGCAATCTGCCAATAATGCAGAGTTGATGATTGTAGAGCCTAATGTGGAAAAACATAAAGTTTTCAAATTGACCAACTATAAAGAAGCCTACAATGAAGCCGATATTGTAGCCTTTCTTGTTAATCACAAAGAGTTTAAAGGACTGAAGAATGGTGAGGATAAGGTGATTCTTGATTTCTGCGGTGTCAATAAATAATATTTATCAATAAATTACACTAATCAATTAGTGTAATTCAAGGACTTTAGAAAAATATCTATGAAGAAAGTAATGCTCGTCTTCGGTACGCGCCCAGAGGCCATCAAAATGGCCCCACTGGTGAAAGCCTATCAGGCACAGCCCGATAAATTCCAAACAATTGTATGTGTTACGGCACAACATCGAGAGATGTTAGATCAGGTTTTAACTATTTTTAATATTACTCCTGACTACGATCTCGATATTATGAAAGCAGGACAAGATCTTTATGATGTTACATCAAGAGTATTACTTGGTTTACGTGACGTGTTTGCAGAATGCAAACCTGACCTTGTGTTGGTGCATGGCGATACAAGTACCTCTACGACTGCGGCTTTAGCAGCATTCTATCAGCAAATACCGATAGGTCATGTTGAGGCTGGATTGCGTACCCATAACCTTTATAGCCCTTGGCCCGAAGAAGCCAATCGCCAGTTAACAGGACGTTTGGCTAAATACCACTTCGCTCCAACAGAACTATCTAAGCAAAACCTATTAAAAGAAGGCATAAATGAAACTGACATCCATGTAACAGGAAATACAGTAATAGATGCTTTATATTTGGCACTTGATAAAATTGAATCGGCCCCTGAATTAAGAAAGTCATTAGATAATACCTTAAAAACCAAAGGTTATAATCTGTGTTCAACAGTGGACAGAAAGATAATCTTGGTAACGGGACATCGTAGAGAAAACCATGGACAGGGCTTTATAAATATATGTTCAGCTTTAAAGCAAATAGCTGAAAAATATCCTGAAGTTGATATCGTGTACCCCGTGCATCTTAATCCCAATGTCCAAAAACCAGTTTATGAATTATTAAATGGACTAGACAATGTTTTTTTGATCGAACCTCTTGAATACCTCCCTTTCCTACATCTTATGAGCCAAACAACCATAGTGCTGACTGACTCAGGAGGAATACAAGAGGAAGCCCCAGGATTAGGAAAACCCGTAATTGTGATGCGTGATACCACCGAACGTCCCGAAGCAGTGGATGCAGGCACGGTGAAACTTGTGGGTACAAATACCGACTTGATTGTATCTGAAATATCAAGTCTGCTTAATGATAAAGCTTATTACGAAAGCATGTCGCGAGCCAATAACCCTTATGGGGATGGGAAAGCTTGTGCAAGAATTATGAAGGTGAAATAATGGAGCTAGTTGAAATGATTATTAGTTATTTATTATACAAGAATGATTTTCATTAAACAGATGATGTAAGTATATATGAATTTATTTAATAAGTGTAAAAAGTACTTGAGTGATAGGTTATTCATTCACTTTGATTTTTTCATCTCTTTTATAGTAGGTCAGATAGGATTTCGAATTAGATATTTTTCTTATAGAAACAGAATTAAACTAGGAGTCAAAGTATTGATATCTGAGATGGTAACTATAAAATTTCCGCATAGACTTAGTATTGGGAACAATTCTTTTGTAGGGAAAGGAACCTTTATACAAGCCAGTGGTAATGTTATTATTGGTGAAAATGTACTTATCGGACCACATTGTAAAATATGGTCATCAAATCATAACTTCTCTTCAATCGATAAGCCCATTAATTCTCAAGGGCACACTTTTAAGAAAGTAATTATTGAAGATGATGTATGGGTAGGTACTGGTGCCATCATTCTTAGTGGAAGTTATCTTAAGAAAGGAACGATAATTGCGGCTGGTTCAGTTGTAACCAAACATTTTCCTGAATATTCGATAATCGGAGGTAATCCTGCTAAATTTATTAGAAGTCGAATCATAGAGTGATGATATTTAGATATAAAATAGATTTTAAAAGAGTACTAAAGGGTGGGTTTATTCATGTGTTATCTGCTAATTTATTAGTGACTGTCTTTTCCTTTGCTCTGCAGTTTTTTGTCGCTAATTTACTTGGACCCGTGAGCTTAGGGCAAATCAAAGTAATCCAGTCTTTTTTTGGTATTGCAACCATTTTGGTAAATTTTGGATTTACAACGGTAATGTTAAAAGAAATACCGTTAATCAGGAATAATAAAAATCAAAAAAAGCTTCTGAATTATGTTTTTAGGCAAGTTTTGTTGAATTTTATAGTTGTGTATTCTTTTATTGGTGTTGGAAATTATTTTAATCTATTTTCCCTAGACGAAAATCTTAAGCTGTATTTATTGGTTTATTCACTAGGATTATTACCTCTTGCTTTCAATTCGATTTCTGGTGTATATTTGCAGTCACTAAAGCAGTTTCAACGAAATTCTAAGATTCAGATAATCTCCAAGTTAACTTCTATTCTAGTAGTTGTAATGCTAACATGGCTTCTGGGCTTATGGGGGTTTATTGCAGGCGTTCTATTTGGTCTTTTGTTGACATCATTATTTTACTTGACATCAGGTGTGAATCCTCACTGTAAAATACCGGGGAATAGTAATGATTTTAAAAACATATGGAATACAGCTTTTTATTCAATGTTAACCTTCTTAACGGGTAAAGGAGCTGTTTTTTTAGATTTGATCATCGCTAGTTATTTGATTGATAGTCAGTTGTCTATAGGTTATTATGGGTTTGCATTAACATTAATTGCAGGCCTAAATGTTGTGTCTGGTTCTGTTCAACAATATTTCACTCCATATATTTCATCAAAAGTTGAAAATATTTTGGAATTTAAGACTGACCTAAGGTCTAAAAAGAAAAAGTTCAATTTAGTTTTATTATTAATTGCAGCTTTCTGTTTTATCACTGTACCTTTTGTCATTAATTTTGTTTTTCCCAAATATATCTTGTCTACCATTTTTTTTAATGTACTATTAATATCTTGGGTTTTAAAATCTGCTTATGCATTAAACAATACTGGTTTGGTAGCCTTAGGGCAAGTTCGTTTGTGTTTTATTCAAAATATTATTTCCAGCTTATTTTCTGTAGGTATGCTTATATTTCTTGTTGAATCCTATGGTATACTTGGTGCTGCTTATGCTAGAGTATTAACATCTTTATTGGGCCTGTTATTATCAAGTTTTTTTTACAATCACACTTTAAAAACTAAATATGGTCATTAGAATTTTGAATAAAGTCCAAAGTATTTGTTCAAATTTAGCATCAAAATTCTATTATTTGTATATAAATAAATGGATACAAAGTAGAAGTTTTAAAAAAATAAATTTTAGGGAACTCGATTGTATTAATCTTAAAATTAATAACTCCCAAATTTTAAGATTAAAAGGTCGATATTACTTGGAACATCGTTATGATGTGCTAGGAAGTGGATGGGTGAAAAATGATTACGATACTAATCCTCTTGGAGTCCATGGTTTTTCATATAATTCCATTGATACAGATTTGTCAAAATTTAGGAACGATAAGATTCATGAGTTGATATCAACTGGTTATGTTCGGCACGATTGGCAAAAAGATATAAAATCTGGATATAGATGGTCTTATAAAGATTACTGTAAAGATACTTTCAAAATAATTGGAAAATTTGATGGGATTGATATTAAAATGCCATGGGAAATGGCGCGTTTTTATCATTTACCATATATAGCCTTATTAGGGAAAAGTGATTCCCAATATTGTACAGAGTTTAAAGATCAGATACTAGATTTTTATTTGTCAAATCCCATTGGTTTAGGTGTTAATTGGAGCTGTACAATGGATGTTGGGATTAGAACCCATAACATGTTGATGTCATATTCCCTTATAACCAATGTTGAAAATAATCATATTTTTGACAATAAATTTGAAGAAATATTTTCTGAAATAATCATTAAACATGGTAGATATATATACAAAAATTTAGAAAATAAAGGAGCTGTAAATAATAATCATTATTTAGCCGATTTACTAGGTTTAATATCTATAAGCTATTTTTCTATTGATGATGAAGAAGCATTTTGTTGGCTTGATTTTGCATACAATGAGTTGTTAATAGAATTTGATAAACAGTTTTATGAGGAAGGGACGAATTTTGAAGGTTCAACAGCCTATCATTGCCTAAGTAGTGAGATTTACGTATTGTTTACGTCTTATATTTTAGGATTAAATGATGATATTAAGTTCAAATTAAAAAAGATTAATAGTAGGGATGAATTATTTTCCAAACACTATATTGATAAATTATATAGAACAGGATTATTTATCAAAGATATTATGAAGTCTAATGGACATATTGTTCAGGTCGGCGATAATGATAGTGGAATGATCTTTAAATTGTCATCGGTTGGTCAGAAATTAACCAATAGAGAGGCTGAAAAACAATTTGTCAATCTGAAAGGGTATTGTGAAAAATATGGAAATGATGAGGTATATTGGGATGAAGATCTATTGAATAAGCAATATTTACTTGCGAGATATCATGCATTATTTGAAGATGATATTTTCTTAAATTACCATGATAATGAGACAGTGGAGTATTTATATATAAAAGAAATAACCAAAGGTAATATAATCAATATTTCAAATGTTGAATGTTTTGATAATAAAACAGTAACAAATAATTCAAGAAAAGATCTCAAGTATAAAACAACAAAGACATTTCCATATTCTGAGGATATAAACCTTCTAGATCAGATTGAACAATTTTCTTATTATAATTTTGGTATATATGGTTTCTCTTCTAATGAAATTCATTTGGTACTTTCTATAGCGGATAATGGATTGAAAGGAAAGGGGGGACACGCACATAATGACAAATTATCTTTTGATCTTGAAGTTAATGGCATTGATGTTTTTTCAGATCCTGGTACATATCTGTATCACCCTATTAAAAGTTGGAGAAATTATTTTCGATCTACTGGAGTACATAATACAATTCAAATTACAGATTGGGTGCAGAATGAATGGAGAGATGGTAAAAAAGGAATTTTTAGATTAGGTAATAATGTGACTTGTGAAATCCTTTTATTTAGAGAAAATAAAATTATAGCGAGATTAATTAAAGGTGAAGTTGTACAAGAGAGAGTTATAGAAATATTTTCTGATAAAATTATAGTTGAAGATAGCTGTAATATTAAATTTTCTTCTCCTTTGAAAAATTCAAAGTATTTCTCTCCTGGTTATGGTAAACTGATGAAAAGATAATACATGCGATTGAATAAAATAATAAGATTATCAATTTACTTTCTAATATTTTTTTCATTAATATATTTTGAAAATTTATCTATTGGAAGCATTAAATTAACCCTAGTATGGAAAATCCCTTTTTTAATATATATTATAATCTATTTATTAACTCCAGGAGGTAAGAAGTCCAATGTTAATTTCAGTAAACCTGCCATTATATTAGGGGTTCAGAAAAATCTTAATTTAGGTTTTTTATACAGTATGGATAGTATTGTCCAATTTATAAAAGGTGTTAATTTATTTTTATTTACTAAGTTTTTTATTTCGAATTCTTCTTTTTCTGCAGGTAGAATAAGGTATTATTTAATAATGATTTCAATATTTATTATTGTTTCGTTTATACCTTTTCAATTAAATTTGATTGAACCTTTATCTACTGGGATTGATACTGAGACTTTTGGAGCTTCTTCTGGTATTATTGGAATTTTTAATACTGCCCATAATGCTGCAATCACACTATCCTTATCAATTTTTTGTCTCATATATTTTATTAAAATATTTGATTATAATACAAAGATATTAATAACGACTATAATTTCATATGGTATTTTCTTAATGCTTTTCACCTATACTAGAACTGGACTAGTAGCTTTATTAGGGAGTTGTGTTTTATATTTTTACTCTATAAATAAAGGTGTTAAAATATACCGTTTTGTACTATTAACTGTTCTTATTTGTATTCCAATAATATTTATAATTAATAGTAGTGAAAGTTTAAAAAATAAAATATTAGACAAAAGGGATAACAATTCTGAAGTCGACTTCAATAGTGTTGGTTCTGGACGTCTTTATATGTGGTCTATTAATATTTATAATTGGTATGAAGGGACGATTGATGAGAAAATATTTGGTGTAGGTCGAGAGAAAGCTTTAGAAATGATGAATGTAAAAATTGGTCGTCCATTTTTCTCTCATAATGAATTTGTTGATATCCTATTAAGGCATGGTTTGTTAGGCTTGTTTTTGTATTTACTCTACTTGTACAATATATATCGGTTTATTATAAAAAAGACTGGTGGAACAAAATATTTTCCGCTTTCGGTTCTTCTCGCCTACATTATAATTAATATTTTTCAGGGGGGACACTTCTTTATTTATGAAGTTATGTTCGCTTTAATTATGGCTTATGCTTATAAGTTTAATATACAACGAAAAAAAATGATATTACAATGCCAAAAAAAATATTAATTACATCTTTCTTTTTTTATCCTGAGAATAAACCCAGAGCATTTAGAACTTACGAGTTAGCCAAAGGCCTAAGTTCTTCTGGACATGATGTTACGGTTGTTACGCCAACCTATGATTGCGATTATAGCAGATTAAATATAGATTATCCTGCTTTAATATTGAAGCAAATACCTAAAGTCAAAAAACAAATTAAATTCGATAATACTTCTCAGAAAAAATCGAGGAAAAAAAGTATATTCAATAACAGTATTGTAAAATATTTATTCTATTTTTTTATTGCATCAGGTAGAGACGCAAAATATGCATATCAATTAGCTCTTTTCCTTAGAAAAAACAAGTCTGAATATGATGTTGTCATATCAATATCATATCCTTATTCAGTTCATTTAGGTACGATATTAGCTCTTGCACTTGGCTACATAAAAACAAAAAAATATTTTACAGAATTTGGTGATACCTTTGTTGGATGTCCAGCTTTACCTAATTCAATAATCCATAGAATCTATCAGAAAATAATATCTATTTGGACAAATTGCATTGTGGTACCAACCGATAAAGCAATTCCTAATTTTTCAATTTATAAAAATGAAAAATCTATTAAGGTAATACCTCAAGGTTATGATTTTAATGAAGTCAAGATAGAAGAGTATTCTGGGAATAGTGTTCCTACATTTGGATATGCTGGTAGTTTTCATGCACAAGCTCGTAATCCAAAGATTTTTTTGGAGTACTTGTCTAAACTAGATAGAGATTTCAGATTTGTCGTTTATTCAAATATTAAGGATAGTGTTTTAGTTGAGATGTTTGATCATTATAAATCAATTTTAGGAGATAAATTAATAATTAGGGGCATAATTCCACGTTTAGAAGTTCTAAAGGAATTAAGCACTTTTGATTTTCTGATTTTTGAAGAAAATTTATCAAACAATCAGAGTCCAAGTAAAATAGTAGATTACAAGCTAACAACTCGTCCTATTTTTTCCTTTTCGCAAAATGAATTAAGTGAAATTAAATTCTCTGAATTCTTAAATGGGGATTATACTAATCAAGATTATTTAGAATTTAATATTAATGACTTTTCAATAAATCACACCATTAAGCAATACGATCAACTAATATATGAAGAGAATAATTAAAGAATTTATAGGTAGTGCATTATATTTATTATCAATTTGCATAGTTAGAAATAAATTAAATGTATTGTCAATCTATTTTCATAATCCAAGTTCAAAGTTATTTTTAAGCATTGTGAAGTGGCTTAAGAGAAGAGATTATGAAATATTATCGTTAGACGAATACGCTAAGATTATTAATAAAAGTCATAAGAGAAAAATTGCTGTTTTAACGATTGACGACGGTTGGAGAGGGAATTTAGAACTGATACCGATTATTGATGAGTATAATATACCAATTACAATATTCATTTCTACAGGACCGATAATTCATGGAAACTTTTGGTGGGAGTATGCTTCTATTGTAGACCAGTATAAAGTGTCTGGTATAAAATCAAAATCTGATTTCAAGTTGTTGGATATAACTGAATTTGATCTTGCAATTAGTAATTTAAAGAGGCACTATCAAGTTAATAGGAGTGCTTTAACTATAGATGAGCTAATTATAGTATCAGAGAATAAAAATATTACCATTGGTGCACATACAGTTTCGCATCCTATACTCCCTAATTGCGATATAAAGCGGATTAATTATGAATTAAGAGAGTCGAAGAAACAACTTGAAGCTTGGTGTGGCTCTCCAATAAAATATTTCTCTTATCCTAATGGAGATATAGATGAGAAAGTTATAAATATGGTTTCGAAAGTCGGTTTTGATATGGCATTCAGCACCGAAGCTAAATACATTAAGAATTCTGATATTGATTGTTATTCAATTCCCAGATTTTGTATTAATGATGATGGTGGCTATTGGGAAAATATTTCTAAAGTAATTGGTATATGGCAGAAGGTATTTTAAAAAATATAACTAATAAGTATAAGCAATATGGCTTAATTAATTTCTTATTTAGAATTTGTAAATCTCTGTTAAGGAGAATGGGGATAGGATATGACAGTTATATTCTATATACACAAGAGATTAATATTTCAAAATTAGTTTTTAGAAAATTATTGCTGGATGTTAATATTCGTGAGCTAAGGATTGATGATTTTATTGTTTCTAATTGTGATTATTATAATGGACGGAAAATGAAAATATATAGTGCTCGTTTTGAAGATCCTTCATTCAAATCTTATGGTGTATTTCATAAAAATGAATTAATTTATTCTTGTTGGATATCATTAAGAAAATTTGAAATGTCTGTTCCTTCAAATTTTAAATTAGATGAAAATCAAGGTTTATTAATCGATGCGTATTGCCATCCTGAATACAGAGGATATGGTTTACATTCTTATATGAATAACTATAGATTAAAACAAATAAAACAGAATGGAAAAGATCTTGCTGTTGTGATTGTATTAAATGAAAATATACCTGCTAAGAAATCGCAAGAGAAAGTTGGTTTTGTTAAGACAGGGGTAATCTCATATATTAGAATTTTGAATTATGAACTAACTAAGATAAAATAATGGAGGTAAAAGTTTTTAATACTTTTGATAGTAAAGAGTTACAAGAAACTTGGGAGTGTTTGTATGAAAAATCAGAATGTACACCTCAGTCAAGTTTCCATTGGAACTACTGTTGGTGGGAGGCTTATAAAAGTGATAATAAAAATTTAGAGATAATTACGGTTGTTGATAATTTTACAATTATTGCAATATTACCTATGTTTATCGAAGCCAAATATTCATTAAAGAAATTGAAATTCATAGGTGATGGTCTAACCGACTATGCTGATATTATATTTGATTGTAATTACGAAATGAACATTACTTTTGATATAATTGATGCTTATTTAAAAATTAACAAGAAATGGGACATTATATTATGGAATCAAATTAATGATAGAAGTTCCTTATATTTTCTCTTAGCCAATAAATATAGGAAAAGAAAATTTATTATATCATGTCCGACGATAATATTTACTAGTAATAATTGGGATGATTATATTTCCTTACTAGGAAAGAGTCAACGAAAAAATATAAAAAAAAGACTTAAAAAGTTCCAAAATGATTTTTCAGAATTTGAGATTTGTAAGTATTCAAAAAACAACATAAGTGAGAATACTGTTAATGAGGTGATCAAGATTCATTCATCCAGGAATGAAATAAGAAATCAGAAGAGTAAGTTCTCTGTTGAAAGTGGTAATTTATTTTACAGAAAAGCTTGTGTTTCAATGTTAAATAGTGATAACGCATATTTGTATGTGTTGAAAGTTAATAATACAGTGTTTTCTTATGCTTTCATATTAAAAGGTAAGAATATAAGTTATAATTGGAACTCGAGTTTTAATCCAACTTACTATGATTACTCACCTGGCACAGTTATGGAATCTTTTGTTATACAGGATCTACTTAAAAGTGGTACTAGTAATTATGATTTTATGAGAGGTGGTTATGACTATAAAAAAAGATGGTTGCCTAAAAATAGTGGTGTAGTATCTAATAATTATCTTTTTGTGACCGGTAAAAGGACTTTGAAATCGTTATTGTGCTCTTATTATTATTTTAAAGGTAGAGACGTATTAAAATTGATTTATAACAGATTTAAATGAAGATTTTATTAATAACTCCAAATTTAAAAAGTAAGGGTGGAGTCTCTGTATTTAATCATTTATTAATTAAATACTCGAAGAATAATATTAGACCTTTTGTAATTTCCTCTGTAAATAGAAATACTTTTAAAGTCTTTTTTTTATTGAAAGATTTCTTGAAGTTATTTTTTGTTTTAATGTTTAATAAATATGATCTAGTGCATATTAATCCTTCGTTAAATAGGAATTCAGTTATGCGTGATTCCATTTATGTGGCCTTTGCTAAATTATTTAGACATAGGGTTTATATACATTGGCATGGATGGAACTATGACAAAGAGTATTTGTTGGAATCATTCTTTATGAGAAATCTATTGTTTAAAGCTGATCATATTAGGTTTTTAGCAGATGATTTTAAGAATAAATTTATTAATGCTGGATACAATAATGGAGTCAGTTTAGGAAATACTTTTGTTGACGATGAAATACTTGTCGATTATAAAAAAACTGATAGTAAAGATTTATCAAAAAAATGTAATATCCTTTTTTTGACAACAATTGCTACAACCAAAGGCATATTTATAGCTATCGATGCTTTTAAGATTATCCAAGCAAAATTTAATCATGTAACATTTTATGTGGCAGGATCAGGAAAGGATTTAAATAAAGCTCAAGAATACGTTAAAGTCAATAATATTTCAAATGTAATTTTTCTTGGTCATGTTGAAGGGGAGGAGAAAGTTAAGGCTTTTTCTACCGCTGATATTTATATATTTCCTTCTTATTTCGAAGGTATGCCAACTTCACTTTTGGAGGCTATGGCTTTTGGCCTACCAATAGTAACTTCTGATGTAGGTGGTATTAAAGATTTTTTTGAAGATGGTGTAATGGGATTCATAACGAATAAAAAAACTTATGGAGTTTATGCCATGAGCATTGAACAATTGATCCTAAATAAAACTTTGTATCAAAACATATCGAATTTTAATTGTAAATATGCTAAAGAAAGATTCTTGGCATCTAATACTGTGAAATCTATCGAAAATGAATATAGAATTACCAGTGCTAAATAGTTTTATTTGTTTGAGGGCCTACTGCGCAAGCAATCAATATAAAGGTTACGATCCTTACGATGGCTTGAATTCAAAGCTATTTCAAGCCATTCCTTTTATTTCTAAAAATAAGTATGCACGTTTGGCCTGGATACAGCTTTTTAAGCGTTTGCCATTTAATCTTCGCTCTTTTGTTGGGATAAAAAAAGAATATAATCCTAAGGGTTTGGGTCTTTTCCTGAATGGTTATTGCAACTTATATCATCAGGATACCGACAGCCTAAAGCAATTGGGTTTATCGCATGAGGAGATCAAAGAAAAGCTTGTTTTTTTCGCGGATAAAATTATTGAGATGATTAGTCCCAATTGGTCGGGTGCCTGTTGGGGGTATAATTTCGATTGGCAAGCTCGGGCATTCTTTCAGCCCAAAGGTACCCCTACAGTTGTGGCATCAACCTTTATAGCCTATGCGTTAATGGATGCTTATGATATTTTAAAAGATAAAAAACTATTGGATGTAGCCATATCGGTAAAAGATTTTGTACTTCAAGATCTGAATAAGTCTTATGATGAGAACGGTAACTATGCTTTTTCTTATTCGCCATTAGATAAAACACAGGTTTTTAATGCCTCCTTATTGGGTAGCCGACTTTTGGCTCGTGTGCATGCCTATACAGGAGATATGCAATTGCTAGTAGAAGCCAAAAAATCGGTACAGTTTTGTGTTGACCATCAACGTGAGGATGGTTCTTGGGGATATGGTACACTGCCTTTTCATCAATGGGTCGATAATTTTCATACAGGTTATAATCTCGAATGCATCTCAGAGTATCAGAAGTATAGTGGAGATAGTTCTTATTCTGAGAATATAGAAAAAGGCTTTAAGTATTATATAGATACTTTTTTTACAGAGGAGGGAATTGCCAAGTATTATAATAATTCTGTCTTCCCTATAGATATTCATGCTCCTGCACAGTTAATAGTGACTCTGAGTAAGCTGGGTAAGCTAGAAGAAAACAAAGCATTAGCCGATAAAGTTCTTAATTGGGCAATCAGCAATATGCAAGACAAAAAAGGTTATTTCTATTTCCAAAAGAAGAAATGTTTTACCTCAAAAACTCCCTATATCCGCTGGGCACAAGCCTGGATGTTTTATACAATGAGTATAAGATTGGGTAGGAAATGAAAGGCAAAGTGCCTAAAGGTCGAAGAGTATGAAAAGTCAAGAGAATGATAACTCTTCATCATATCAGATCATATTTCGTCAAGGTCTACAGGGCTTATTCATAAAAATTCCGAATGTGAAAAATTGGGCAATCTTTGTTATCTTCTTTTAAAACACAGATAATCGTCTGTCAAGATTTTCCACAAAAGGGAAAGATTATTATTCTAAACATAGAATATTCATTCGACATACAGTTGTAGTTTCTTCCTTTACATGGGAGATGGCCGAAGGAGAGAGAGGTGTTTATTCATTATTTGTTTTTATGAACAGACCCTGTCAGCGTCTATTATTTCCCATTACTTAAATTCTTTTGAATTTATAGTATTCTCATTTAAGCTTGCCAATATACAATCTAACAAATGAACAATAGAATAAACATACTTAATTCACCCATTGATAAACTAACAATGGAAGATACTGTATTGACTATTCATAAGTCGATACAAAAGCGTTTAGCTATTCAGCATATTGTGGTTAATGCCGCAAAAATGGTACACATGCAAAAAGATAGGAAGCTTTGTGAGTCGGTTGTTAATAGCGATATTATTAATGCAGATGGTATGGCTGTTGTGTGGGCTGCTAAGTTTTTAGGTCAACCTTTACCCGAAAAAGTTTCTGGCATAGACCTTATGGTTAAACTGGTTGAGCTGGCTGCTAAACAAAAATATAAGATTTTCTTTTTTGGTGCTAAGGAGGAGGTTGTGAGTACTGTTGTTGCTAACTATTCCAAGAGATATGGTAAGGATCTGATTGCAGGCTATCGTAACGGTTACTTCTCCAAAGAAGAAGAACCCTTAATTGCAGAGCAGATAGCCGAAAGCAAAGCTGATATATTATTTGTTGCTATATCGTCGCCAACCAAAGAGATTTTCTTGAATCAATATAAGGAAATAATGAATGTGCCTTTTATTATGGGAGTAGGAGGTTCTTTTGATGTGGTATCCGGCAAAACCAAACGTGCTCCCTTGTGGATGCAAAATTATGGTTTGGAATGGTTTTATCGCTTTCTTCAGGAACCCCGTAGAATGTGGAAACGTTACTTAGTGACTAATACGCTCTTTATTTATTATGTGTTTAGAGCTAAGTTGCAAAGTTTTAAGTAAAAGTCCTGTCTTGGCAGACATCTGCTATTGTGAGCTCTGAAGGCGGATAAAGTAGACATATCACCCCTCTATATGTTGAATTCTGCTGTGTGTAGAATTGCAACTCATAAAATATTACTAACCTATACGTGAAATTCGTTTGAACTAGCGTCATCTATATAGAGAAAACTAAAACCTATAAATATGCTTAAACAAAGAGAAAGTGCTCTTGAAAAAGCTAGTGAACTGATACAAGTTTTGATTACCCTTGGCTGTTTTATTTTAGCCTCCAGATTCAGTATTGAGTTTATTGAACCCTTTAATGGTGATCGGCAAGAATATAAAGTTGTTTTTATCTTGATTTTGCCCATTTGGTATATTTTGCTCAGTCAGTTTAGTCTGGGGCGAATGGTTCGAGTTAAGATGTATTCTGCCCTATTGCTAGAGTATATTGCTGTGGTAGTTATGGGTGTTGCCTTGCTGATGGCCTGCATTGTAGTTCTCGATTTTGATTCCATTTCCCGCCTGATTCTGGGCCTTTTTGCAGGGATTAATTTCTTTGTGCTGGCTTTATACAAACTGGTTGTTTACCGGGTTATGAAAATGTTTCGTGGTAAGGGGTATAATACCCGTAGTGTCTTGATTATTGCAGACAAGGATTCTTATTTTTTTATCGATCGTTTGTTACAAACGAAGGATTGGGGTTATCAGGTATGGGCTATTATGTCGGATAGTTCGTACATAAAGGCCAAATACGAGAAGATAATTACGGTTATTCCTGAAAGCAAAGAGATGGCACAACTGGTGGATGGTAAATCGATTGATGAAGTGATGTATTGCAAAAGCAATTTGAATCAGGAGGAAGTGAAGAGTTTGATTTACACTTGTGCCGAGGTTGGGGTGATTTTCCGAATGCAATCGGAATTTTTAAGTGTATTGAGTTTGCGTTCGCAACTGTCTTATTTCAACCAGATGCCTTTTCTTACTTTTATGAATACCCCCGGCAATTATATGGCACTAAAAATTAAATTGGTTTTCGATTATATCGTCGCTAGTTTTATTCTGCTTGCTATTTCGCCAGTGATGCTAACTATTGCTATGTTGGTAAAATTTGGTGATGGTGGGCCTGTTTTTTTCGCCCAGAAACGGGTGGGACAAAATGGAAGACGTTTCCCTTGTTTAAAATTTAGAACCATGGTGGTTAATGCTGAAGCTTTAAAGGCTGATTTGATGGACCAAAACGAACAGGAGGGGCCTGTATTTAAAATAAAGAAAGACCCAAGGGTGACTCGTATTGGAGCTTTTCTTCGCAAGACTTCGCTAGATGAATTGCCGCAGTTTATCAATGTGCTTCGTGGGGAGATGTCAATTGTGGGACCACGGCCGCCAGTTCCTGCCGAGGTCGCTCAATACGAACGTTGGCAACGTCGCCGCTTGAGTATGAAGCCTGGTATTACTTGTATTTGGCAGGTTTCGGGTCGCAACAATATTCCTTTCGATCAGTGGATGAAAATGGATATGCAATATATCGATTCTTGGTCACTAAAACTCGACTTTATCCTATTCCTCAAAACTTTTAAGGTGATGATAACTGGGGATGGACAGTAATAATTATGAATGATGAGTTATGAATTATGATTTTAGCAAATTGGTAACAATTTTGTTTTTTGTCCGAAGGTCATAATAGCCATTTTCTACTTTTTGACCTTTACACTTTTTACCTTTAAATAAGTATAGTGAATGAAGATTAATGCTTTTTTTTGTTGTTTGTGTCTTGTTGATTATGCAAGCTTCAGTTTGTCAGGGGCAAAAGAAATACCTTTTTCAGGCAGAAGCTGCTGTGGCTGCTGCCTCAGTAGATGCTTTACCCTTTTGGTTGCGTAGTAATGAGCATGGGCTTTTTCAGGATAGCAGCAATTTACATGGGCTGACTCGCTTGGGACGGGAGCGAAATCTCTCTAGCGACAGGAAAATTGCATGGAGCTGGAAGGCGTCTGGATACTTTCAAAAGGGACTGAAAATAATTTTCGTACTGCCTTATTTGTGAAACTTAAATGCTGGGCCTCATCCCTTAACCTAAGCTTGGCTTCAATTTAAAGGAAATTGGAAAGAAAGCATGCTTAAGGATACTAGATATGTGAGAAATACTTTGGTTCACAATAAAAAGCTCATGTTAAGATGGGGACAAAGTCAGTCATTTTATGTGGAAACCGGACTGGAACATGTGGTTCAGTGGGGGGGAAACTCATATTCCAAAGGGAATTTGCCCAATTCTCTATCGGATTATTGGAATGTGATTAGAGGGCAGGAAGGTATACAGCTGGAAACCATTAATGCTTTGGGGAATCATATAGGTGCCTACCATCTGATGTTCAATTTTAAACAGGAAAATCAGTCTTTACTGTTTTTTATGCAACATTCTTTTGAGGATCGTTCGGGAAGAGAATTAGACAATTGGCCCGATGGTCTCTATGGCCTTTTCTGGAAGTCAAAAGATCCCAAACAGAATGTCAATTGTTTTATTTATGAATTCTATACAACCAAAACCAGTCTGGCCCACTGCACAACGATGAAAATGGAAAGATTTTAAGTGGTTGTGATGATTATTTATCTCCACTAGAATATGGAAGATTATTAAATTCAAGAGAAATTACTGCATGACTTAACTATTTGTCCACATTTTTGTTGCAAGTCCAAGCCTTATTCCGCTAAGGATTTTGAGAGCAACGATACGTCCATTCGGAATGGATATGGGGGGATAGAATATAGTCGCTTTGTGGCGCATCATGTGGGGTTTGGTGGGCAAGGAAATCAATGGTCTTATCGTACGATGCTATCCTATTCTATGAATCGGGGGCGCTTTCAGGAATCCTATTCATCCCGAAAGGATCAATTTTCTTTTTTTACCGACATTAATTGGCAAACTAGAACAAAACAATAGAAATTAGCGGAGCAATAGGTTTTGACATGGGAGATTTGTATCCTAAAGGAGTAGGGGAAGGCTTCGTATCATTCGAAATTTGAATTTTTGATCCTGATAAACTGAATTTCGATCTGCGGGAAAATTGTTCAATCTTTAAGAAACTCCCGCTGATTGCGCCGATTTTCACAGATAAAATAAATCCAAATTTATTATACTAACATTGCACATTATACCGAATAAGGTGTTTGGGAAATAATCCCATGGATAATTTATTTTAACTATTAATATTCAGTAGATTATTATAATTGGAAAATCCTCAATAAGTATTTTATTCGATATTCTCTATTTATTAGTTGTGTTTTTTTAATTAACTCACGTCAGCTGAAATCATTTTGATCTGCGGGAAAATTGTTCAATCTTTAAGAAATTCCTGCTGATTGCGCCGATTTTTACAGATAAAATATATCCAAATTCATTATACTAGCATTGCACATTATACCGAATAAGCTGTTTATGAAATTACCCCATGAATAAATTGGTTTAATTATTAATATTCAGTGAATTATTGTAAATGAAAAATCCATAAATATTTTATTCTGTATTATCTCTATTTATTAGAAGTGTTGTTTTAATTAAATCACATCAGTTGAAATCATTTTGATCTGTGTGGAAAATTGTACAATCCGTAAGAAATTCCAATAGATTGCACTGATTTTCACAGATAAAATAGATTCAAAACATTTACTAGCATTTCACATTAGACCGAATAAGGTGTTTACGAAATAATCTCATGAATAAATTGGTTTAATTATTAATATTCATGAGATTATTGTAGATGAAAAATCGATAAGTATTTTTATTCGGTATAATCTCTATTGAAAGTATAAATATAAAAAATATCTTTCGATAGGTTTCATGATAATTTGTTCGGACATTCCCCCAAAGGCATCCCGAAAAAAATGAAGATGTTTAATTTAACATTACTTTCAGATTTGAATATTTAAATAGAGTCATTTATAATATCATTAAGTTTTATTCATGTTGTTTGACTGTTTATTTATCCTGAAAAAACTTGGTTTAATCAATAAATTTTGACTTTCTTCGCCCCAAATTGCGATAGTTTGAGCGAGGCTTTTACCTTTTGATGCTTTCAATTTTTTAACTTTTACCTATCTTTGGAAACTTTATTTTAAATAATTATAGTATAGATAATGCAAAAACAATTCCTCCTTATTTTGATTGTATTCGCTGGGCTTTTTTTAAGTTCTTGCCGAACGAATAAAGACTTGGTGTATTTAAACAATACCAAAGATCAGGAGATGCTGGAAGGGCTACCTGGTACAGTGTCTGAATATATCATTAAAACCAATGATAATTTATATGTGGATATTCAGTCTATGAGTCCAGAGGTCAATGCTCTTTTTAATCCTTCTAATGCAGGAAGTGTTCAATCGGGTACACAACAGAATTATGGGCAGTTATC
>Ga0209379_10000794_pt1 | contig 23111 bp, 20 predicted proteins | sample tdDd001_FD_187124 | JGI IMG/M metagenome (GOLD analysis project Ga0209379, IMG submission 187124) | Marine sediment microbial communities from the Atlantic coast under amendment with organic carbon and nitrate - tdDd00.1 (SPAdes)... | ecosystem: Environmental > Aquatic > Marine > Coastal >...
AGGCTCTTGTCATTTATAGTCTCATCACTTTCGCTGGTCATGTATTTTAAATTTTTGAGTATTAAACTCAATAGAGCTCAAAATCAAATTATAAATAAACCGAGTCCATTAAAATCAAGCCAGAGCATGGGTGCAAGCGTACACACGTCAGTATTAAGCAGTTGGCTTCCCTTTCTTTGTACAGGCTTAATGGCTCTGAGCATACAATTTATTTATACTTCCCATCTGGGTCGACAAGAAGCTTTTATATTGTTCTTTATGGCATTAGCATATTTTCTTGTGGATATACATATAGTCCACCAGCATTATCCAAAAGCATTAATTTACACCTGTGTAACGGGGGTCATAACTGGACTTGCAATAGGATTTCATCCGAATAGCTTTTTAATAGCCTGTGTTGTAGGCTCAATGTTAATCTATGACGCTTTATTAAACCAAAGAATATTACCTACGCTTTTATACACTACACTCACCGGTCTTATTGCATCCATTTATGTATTTATATCTATCTCGTGGAATAGAAGTTTTATTGCAGATTATGGAAGTTATGGTCAAAGCCAGGGCATTTCTGGATCAGTTATGGGCAAAATCAGTGCTTTTCCGACATTTATCCATAAACTCTTTAATCAAATCAGTGGGACCTATTACACGCCAAATATACGTTTAGAGCTTATTTTATTAGGTGTGTTAAGTGTTTTATCTCTTGTTCTATTAACTTATAGGTGGTTTGTTAAACGTTATCACACTCAAGAACTTGCCCTTCCTCTTTTAGGTATCTTAGGATTAAGTTTAGGTTTGGTTATTATCGGTCGATATAATGCAACTTCAATCGTTTTTTACATCCCATTTATTGGGCTAATGGCCTTTGGTCTCATGCAAACCTTAAGCTCAATGGGGGCCAAAACATATAAATTCCAAATCCTACTTGTCATCTTACTTATAAGTCTTAGTATAAAATCTGGCATAACTATATGCCAGTATGAGCTAGAAGATTATAATGACTATACATCTGAGCTAACCAAGGCCCTAAGTAAAGACATAAAGGAAGATCAAACCAAGTCGAAAAGTCCTTCAAAAGTACTGGTGAACTTAAACGCAGGTTTTGCATTTAACCCAAATACTTTCTTAGATTATCGAGATTTAGGGGCACTCACTGCTTCAGAAACCTCATTAAATACTTCTTTGGAAACATACTTAACAGACAACTCTATTAACTATATAGTGCTTTCTGAAGAGATGGACTACATTTACAGAAATCCTGACCCATGGGATATTTTATATGGTCCTATGGATTATTATCCACATCTTCTTAATATAATTGAAAAAGAGTACGACATAATACACACATTTGAAAGTCCACAGTATGGCATGCGGATTGTAAGATATAATGATGGTTACCCATGGACGATAAGGGTTTTTAAGAAGCGCAGATAATGATAAAATAGATGTACTAATGTAAAGGGGTGTTCTCGTGTTATCAATCTTTTTTAGAAATCTACATTCAAGCCTTGGAACTACTAAGTTTTCTTTGGTTTATGGACTTATATTCAGTGTTTTAATTTCCGCCATTGCGCTGGGTGTATCAACAATATTAGACAATCAGGTTATGACGTCAACCCGTCTGGTTACAGATTTGCTTATGTACTTTGTGATAGGTGTATTCATTGCCCGAAAGATGGCGAGAAGGTATTAAGATCCTTAACTTTAGATCAGAACAAATCACAACCTAGATATACACACTTGTACGAAAAAGTTTTACCTACTTATACTTGTACATGAAAAAGGTATCTGATTCCGTTACGAATCAGATACCTTTTTAAGCGCTTTTTTAATATTTTCTTTCAAACTCATCTTATCATCATTGTCATTACACCTTATAACCTGAGACCGTCCATATCCATCAATGAGTAATATTCTGTTAGAAAGTTTTATCGCTTCATCTATATCATGAGTAATAAAAACGATGGTCATTTGATGTTTTGCTTGAATGGTAAGGAGCAAATCTTGGAGTTTTTCTCTAGTTATAGCATCTAAACTGCTAAAGGGTTCATCCATAAGCAATAAATCTGGTGTGGACATCATTGCCCTTGCAATGGCAACCCGTTGGCGCATCCCCCCTGACATGTGCATGGGGTACTTATACATATGATCTCTTAGGCCTACCTCGCTTAAAAGCGTCTTTGAACGTTTAATCAAACCAGGATCTTTTATGTTCTTTGTCTTGGCCAAACAAGGGAAAACAACGTTATCTATAGCATTCTTCCATGGAAACAGTTGGTCAAGAGTCTGAAACACTATTCCAATCTTCATGTCTGCTTTTTTTTCATAAGTTCCGGCTAAAACCACAGGTCTACTGCTTGTTCTATCAACACCACCTATCAATCTTAGAAAAGTGCTTTTACCAATCCCTGTTGGACCTAGAACAGTAATAACCTCATTGTCACCAATAAATAGTTCCAGTTCATGAAGAATCACTTCATCATATCCAATGGAACACTTGTCAAAATGTATCATTCGATCATGCCCCACTTCCTAAGTGTTTTTGATTCAATGACTTCAAAAATGCCCTTTTCAACAATAAGTCCAACACCAATTACTATAATTAATCCAGCAAACATGCCAGCTGTATCCATAAAAACTCGATTTTTAAATATAAACCAACCCAATCCACCGCCACCACCAATAGCTCCAAAAATCATTTCAGCGCTAATCAGTGCTCGCCATCCCCTCGCCCACCCGGTACGTAGACCCGATAATATGTGAGGTAAAACTGCAGGAAAATATACATGTTTCCACTTGGTTAATCCATGAATATCAAAACCTCTACACACTTGTTCATAGACTTTTGGAATACTATGAATACCAGAGCGAAGGTTTAAATATAGGGGCCAAATGACAGAGTGCACTATAACTGCAACAATCGCTGATTCTCCAACACCAAACCAAATCATAAAAATTGGTAGTATTGCGATTCCAGGTAAGGGATGAAACAAAGCACACAAGGTATTTACACCTTCGCCTACTTGTCCATACCTCTCCGATAGAAACAAGGCACCGCTGACCACAGCGCATGCTATAAACAATCCTTTAATAATAACAATGATTGACCTAAACACCTGCCCCAACAAGTCATCATTCGTAAATGAGTACATTATTTTTTGTAAAACCATCAATGGGCTTGGTAAAACTAATGGAGAATACAGGCCACTAAAATATAATCCTGTCCAGAGTATTAACAAAATGACTAACACTAAAATGCTGTTTAACTGTGTCCTTTTAATCATTTTAATCGTCCTTACTCTTCAACTGACCAAAGTAAAGTGTCTTCTTTTATTGAATGGGTTAGATATTTGGCTTCAACCATAAAATCCACAAAAGTCTCTAATCCTTCTACCTTTTGAGAATACTCAAGTCCGCTGTCATATAAATAGGTTTTAAGTAATGACTTTTCAATACCATACACTTCTGACAAAAGCGTTACAGTCTCTTCTGGATTCTTATTCATATATTCGATTGCCCTCTTAAGTGCATTATTTACACTTGATACCGTTTGGGTATCCGACAAGATTTCTTCACGTAAAGTCCCTACTATAAAAGTGAATGGACCACCAAAGGCTTCTTCACCAGAAATCACCCGCTGCATCCCCTGTTCCTCTTCTTGGAAGACAAAGGGTGGAGATGTGAAATGCATGGTAACTTCAGAACCGGCAAGTAACATTTGAACCCCATCAGGGTGTTTTAAACTCACCAACTGGTTGTCAAAAGCTTTTGGGTCACCCATTTCTCTTTTAGCAGCCATACTCAACAAAATGTGTTGTATGCTTCCTGGCTGTGGCAGGGCAATTTTGTGTGAAGGATTTATATCTTTTAAAGAATTTATGCTTGTGTCATTGGACATTAATCCAAGTGGCGCTTTAGAAAGGCCTGTGAATATCTGCCAGTTCATACCGTTTTCCACACCAATCAAATAAGGTGGAATTCCCATAAACCCGATATCTAGCTCGTCTGTTAATATGGCTTCACGTATGGCTGCTGTGTTCCCAAGTTGAACCCATTCTACATGTAAGTTCGGATCTTCTTCATGAATGAAATTTAGCTCCTGCATTACTGTAATTGGAGCGTATGCAAGACCATACTGCTTAGCTATTTTAACGGTTTTTATGTTTTGGCTTTGGTCAATACTTACATCTTGACTGTTTTGTTTACAAGCCGATAAACTAACCAACATGCCACAAACAACCAGTCCTAATAAGAGGCATTTTATGTTAGTTCTGATGTGTTTTTTAATCATTATGTCGATTCCCCCTGCTCCCCCTAATAACTAAGTTTTCATTAGTTACTGAAGTGATATGTAAATTATCAAAGAACTTTCCAATTCTATCTCTAATTTCTTTTTCAGTATTACCATAAATCAAACCAAAACCAGCACGCGCTGAAGCATTTTCCGTTTTTGGTATTGATTGTCCTTGACTATAATGACACCTGAAATCTTCTACCCCCTCTATTGTTAACATATCTTCTTTATGCGTAGTGGAGGTGATTTGACCCGGTTGAGCAAAGAACAATTGTACACTCACACAAGACTGGTTGTCTCTAAAATCATAGTCTTGAATACTATCTAAAGAAACGGCCTGTCCTTGAACTAGGTCCAGTTGTGCATCTAAAATATCAAACCCTGTGATTGCAGGTATAAATTGATCTTCATAAGCACCACCGATTCGACAAGCAATTTCATTTACGACCATGCCCTTAGCACCTATTAAAAATTGAAAATAGATAGGTCCATTTTCAATTTCAAAAGCCTTCACAATGTCTTCTGTTAAGTCTTTTGCCGTGTCTCCGTACTCCTTAATATGAACTGATGGATGTTCATGAGACACACAGACTCCAATTTTTTCATCTTCTGAAAAAGTGACACGGTCGGTCATAGTCAATATGTATGTCTTACCTTCCTTAACCCAGCCGCTTACAGTCACTTCCTGGTTTTCGTAATACGCTTCAAGTAATGCCTCTCCTGTCTTAGAATACTTAAGACACTCTGCTAAGTTCTCAGCTACTTGTTCAGGGTTATATACTTTAAAAATGCCACGTTGTCCTTGCGAATCCACTGGTTTTAGAACAGCTGGGTACTGGAAAGATTCTAAGTCTTTATAATCTGTGTCCTTTGATAACAGTTCATAAGCAACTGTTGGGATACGGTGGTCGCAAAATATTGATTTCATGTATTTTTTATTGGTCACTGCTAGGGCTGTTTCAGGATTAAGACCACTGATTAATCCAAGTGTCTTAGCTACACGTGCAGCTGTTAATACTGGCTGGTCTGTTCCTACTGTAAGTACAGCATCAGCACCTGTCTCTCGTGCTGCTTGGACTGTTTTTTCATATGAAAAAGTGTCTGCTAAAACCGTGTAATCAGCAATTAGTTTGCCTGGTGAAGACTCTAGGTAATCACTCACAATAACTGTGTCCCCTCGTTCTTTAATCCGCTTAATTGCACACAGCTGATTGGTTCCCCCACCTAACATCATCACTCTCATTTGTCTTCACTCCTTGACATGTCTGGCCAACAACTTTATTTACTTCATATGCAGGTTTTTGAGTTTTAAAAAACTTTCTATAGATATGGCTTAATAGACCATAATTCAAATTTAAACGAACAAACAACTTAAGTAACTTTTTGAAATTGTAATTGGAACGGCCTTCTGCACGTGGGGTAAATGGAATACAGACGTTGCCAACCCCCCTGCACTTTTCTAACAAGACACAAGATAAATATACAAAACCACATTCCGTGTTTATGATCTTATCTCGAAGGCTTTTTCGAATCACTCTGTAACTACTTACCCTGTTACCTTGTAGGACTTTAAAATTCCTTTTGAAGAACTGACCTGTCACTTTTGAACCCAGTTTCCTATACTCACCATCTTGGCGTGAAACAAAAACGCCATAGACCAGGTCCGTTTTATCATCCAGTCTTTTCACTAAACTTGGTATGAGCTCTGGTTCATGTTGTAAATCATCATCCATTGTTATAATGATATCTCCACTTGCAAAATGAAGGCCTGCATAAGTCGCATTTTGTTGACCAAAGTTTTCTGACAAACCTACACCCACGACAGACTTTGAAATTAAACAAAGATCCTGAATGACTTGAAAACTATTGTCAGGACTAAAATCGTCTACAAAAATCAGTTCATACCCACCAAAATCAGGGTGTTTTTGTATGGTTATATCAATACGTCTATGAAGTTCATTAATCGCTTTGGCACCACAATAAACTGGCACAATAATTGATATCATAAGTTACACCTTTGTATGGCTCTTTCAACGGATTGAACAATGTGTTCAATGTCATTCTTGTTTAACTTGCTATGAACTGGCAATCTATATAATCGTTCAAAAATATCTTTTTCATATGGAAACTGGTCTTTGGAATACCCTAGTTTTTCACCCATTTTTGAAACATGAAGTGGCACAAAATGTTGTCTGATTGGAATTTGAGTCTCATCCATTATTTTTTTAAAGAGTTTTGCTTTACTCACAGTTTCAAATATTAGATAAAAAACATGACCATTTGATTTTCCAGCACTCTGTGTTTCATGTACGCTTGAACTCAATTTTTGATTTGAGTAGGCAGTGGCTTCTAAATTCCTATTCTTTTGTATGTCTGTTTGGTACTCTCCATTAAAACCCATAAAACACTTAACACCCTGATTAGAATATTTTGATAAGGTGTTTATGTATGTACTCACAATTTCTCTACGTTTTTCCATACGAGACTCAAAGCTTTCTAACTGCCCCCGCAGGAGGGCCATCAGTAAATCCGATGGCACATAACTTGATCCATATCCTTGCCATTCATACTTGTTTCGGTCTCCACGCAAAAATGCAATACGGTCTGTTCCTTTTTCAATCATACGTTCTGCCAACTCAACATCGATATAATTGTCAGGTTTCACTCTTGGTATAACTAGAGCGCCGCCTTCACCGGCAACATCATTTTTTGTTCCGTGGAAGCTTAAACATCCATAGTCTCCATAAGTCCCCAGCGCTTTTCCCTTATACTTTGAACCAAAGGCTTGTGCCGCATCTTCAATGAGTTTTATTTTATGTTTTTGACAGAGTTGAGCTAATACATCGAGATCGTGGCATATCCCACCATAATGAACAGCAATCACGGCTTTCGTTTTCTTGTTTATATATTTCTCAATTTCTTTAGAACTAATACATAAACTTTGATTATCCACTTGAGTAAATACAGGTTTTGCACCCACAGCTAACACAGCATTCGCCGTAGACGGAAAAGTATAACTGGGCATAAGTACTTCATCACCAGGCCCAATATTACATAATCGAATAGCTAGTTCAAGGGCATGGGTCCCCGATGTTGTCATCAGTACTTTATCTGCACTTAGAATCTTTTCCACTTGCTTTTCAACCCTTTTAGTGTGTTTCCCACGTCCAGAAATCTCACCACTGTCTAGGGTTTCTAAAACATATTTTTTTTCTTTTTCACTGATGTCAATCTCATGGAATAACATAAACTTCACCTGATTTTCTCTATATCGATTTTAAAATTGCAAACGTAATTTTTTTCCAACAAACCTATACATCCTATAATTTTCTGTTATACTAAATCCCAAGAAGGATATGTAAAGGGGGGCTTCAAATGATCAGGCTAGAATGCTTCGGAGAGTTTTGTCCCATTCCACTCTTGAAGATTCAAAAAGAGCTTAAACACATGGACTCGGGAGACTCTATCCTAGCCATCACCGACCACAGTTGTGTCCTCGAATCGATTGAGGATTACCTGCGTAAGGGTGAAGCAAGTTATGAAGTTGATGAAGTCATGAACGGTGTTTGGGAAATTATAATTACAAAAGCTTAGTTTTATTCAAGTCAGATAGTGAAAACTATCTGGCTTTTATCTATTTAATTAAAATTACATCAGCAAAACACAAGACAATCCGGTCACACTCACCTTTCATAGACCTAACAGAAGCCTTCTCGTCCAATTTCAATAAGTGTCTCAACAGATTCCCTAACAGAAGGACTGATTTTATTTAGTGGCTTGCTCACCAAATGAATATCGTAGTCCATATTAAGACCCTCAACTTCAATGAGTTTATATCTTCTTTCATACAATTCTCTTTTTACAGCTGTATAGGGTAAAAAAGAGACACCATAATTATTTTCAATAGATGCTTTTACTGCAGATATGGAATCTACATCAAATATGATATTTAAATCATCAAATCCGAGCCCTGCCTGAGCCAACTCCCTATTCAAACAAGAGTTGATGCTATCAATATTCTTTAAAGTAACAAACTCATGTTTCATTAAATCTTCAAAGTGGATCTTATCTGGAATGTCATGGTTAAAAGCCGATACAAGAACTACTTTTTCCATGCCTACGCGGTGAACATATAAAGAATCATCATTCACTTCACCACTAACAAATCCCAAATCACAAATATCATTTTGAATATCTCTAAGTGTGTTGTCATTACTACTTGATACCAACTCATACTTATGTGTAGGATACATGCGTTTGACCCTATATAAAATACATGGAAGAGAATAGTTCACAAGGCTCCATGTCGCATTTATACGAACGGTATCCATTTTCTTTTCTAAACGCTCCATATCTTGAATCATTTTTTCATAGTTAAGTATAATATTCTCAGAGTACTTCATAACAACTTGGCCCATATCTGTCGGAAATACACCTTTGTTTGAACGATTCAGTAGTTTATGTCCAAGTGTGTCTTCTATTCTATTTATCATCTGACTCAGTGCAGATTGTGAGATATGTGCTCTATTAGCAACCTTAGAAATGCTTTTTGCCTTCACAACCCTTTGAAAAAGCTTTAACGAATCAATATTCATATAGATCCCCCTTACATACTCCTAGTCCCTATAACACTGAAGTTATATTAGCTGTGCTTATATCAAAATTACGTTTTCTAATTAACAATCCCAGTTTTTCAACCTTTCACTTACATTCTATATAAAATGAGCTCATAGTGGTCATAAGTTTTTGTGATATTACTTCAATATTCCGAATGTATAATCCTGCTGACTTAGTGATAAAATTAACTTGGAAATTGTTAAATGTGTATCAAAATGGTCAATTGAACGACACGAAGGGTATATACCTTTCAGGCTAAACAATCTAAATCAAACGAGGTGATGAATATGTCCGAAACGACAACGACATCTTCCGCTCCACGCAGAGCTCGCTCTAGAGCAAATAGGAAACCAAAAAAGAATCAAATTCCTATTGGCCTGCTTGTAGTATTAGGATTTGTTGGAATCGGGCTCGCACTAGCAGCAAAATCTGCAATGCTCGGATTTTTCTGGATAACAGGTATTTCTTTTGGCTTTATTTTACAAAGAGCTAGATTCTGTTTTACAGCATCTATGCGTGACCCTTACCTAACAGGAGGTACGTCACTTACTCGTGCTGTACTAATTGCTTTAACTTTAACTACATTAGGCTTCACAGCAATCAAATATGGTTATGCAATCAAAGGTTTACCAATTCCAGGCATGGGATATGTTGTTCCAATTAGTTTTGCTACACTTGCGGGTGCATTCCTGTTCGGTGTGGGTATGGTAATTGCTGGTGGATGTGCTTCTGGGACGCTTATGCGTGTTGGCGAAGGCTTCCAAATGCAAGTCATTTCTTTAGTATTCTTTGTCATTGGTTCACTGTGGGGTGCCCACGACTTTGAATTCTGGAAATACAACTTTATTTCAAAAGGTAAAGCCGTCTTCCTTCCTGATGTATTTGGATGGTTTGGCGCAGTAGCTCTACAACTAACTATAATCGGCTTGTTATATATTGCAGCCGTTAAATACGAGCAAAAACGATCGGAGGCAGAATAATGAATGAAGTAGTAATTGATTGTCTAGGTGAAGCGTGTCCAGTACCCCTAGTAAAGGCTCAAAACAAACTTAAAGAAATTGGTCTTGGTGATGTTCTTATCGTCCAAATCGACCACAGTTGTGCTATGAAAAACGTTCCTGAATGGGCACGTAAAGATGGTCACAATGTTGAAGTTGAAGAAGTAGATGACGGCGAATGGGAAGTTATTATCGAAAAAGTAAAGTAATACAGTCCCAATCAACTTAAATGAACCAATCCCCTCCTTTTGTTATTGTTTACTATAAATGAATAGACATAAAAGACGGGATTCAAAACATATACTTACAAACCGGAGGATCTTAATATGAATGAAGTAGTAATTGATTGTTTAGGCGAAGCGTGTCCAGTGCCTCTAGTAAAGGCTCAAAACAAACTTAAAGAAATTGGTCTTGGTGATGTTCTTATCGTTCAAATCGACCACAGTTGTGCTATGAAAAACGTTCCTGAATGGGCACGTAAAGATGGTCACAATGTTGAAGTTGAAGAAGTAGATGACGGCGAGTGGGAAGTTATCATCGAAAAAGTTAAGTAGTTATTATACAGAATTATATCGGGTAAACGAGAATAATTAAAAAGGAGGTGCTGTTTTGGAAGCTACAAAAGCTTTTTTTAACAAGCTTCGCGATAACGACATTTATAAGCAGTGGTTTAAAAGCCCTCTTACATATGTAGCGGGTGCTGTACTTTTGTCAGTGTTTCAAATCATCACTCTAGCTGTTACCGGTAATCCATGGGGTGTTTCAGGCGTATTTGCAAATTGGGGCGCTTGGGCTTATGAAGCAATTGGTGGTAGCGTAGATAAATGGTATTACTTCTCTAGCACAGGTGCTCAAAATACACTTGATGCTGGTATTTTAAATCATGCAGGAACAATGAGAAACCTTGGTATTGTTGTGGGCGCTCTCTTTGCAACACTTATGGCGTCACAATTTAAAATCAAGAAAATCAAATCGAAAAAACAAGTTGTAGCAGCTGTCCTTGGTGGCCTATTAATGGGTTACGGTGCACGTATTGCATTTGGATGTAACATTGGTGCTTTGTACTCTGGCATTTCATCTCTTTCCCTTTCGGGTTGGGTCTTTGCTATTGGTATGTTCGGCGGCGCTGTTGTTGGAAGTAAACTGCTTGTTAAGTACTTCATGTAAAAATCGGACTTGCAACTTCATATTTTGTGTGAGGCTTGCAAGTCCCTTTTAAACAAACCACATGGTATATTTTCCATATATTTGATTATTATGGAATAATGTGTGCAACTTACTTTAACGCTTTACTCAGGCATGTATTATGCATGTATACAAATAGGGGTGAATTAAATGGCAAGAGAAAAGAAAATTGAACATTATGACGTAGTCATTATCGGTGGCGGTGCTGCAGGTCTAACAGCTGCAATTTATGCTGGACGAGCTAGACTAAGTACTCTTCTTATAGAAAAGGCCCTTGTTGGTGGTCTAGCAACATACACAAATGAAATCGCTAATTACCCAGGCTTCCCAAATGAGCCAAAGGGTGAAGAAATTACTAACCTTATGAAAGAACAAGCTAAAAACATGGGGGTTAAGTTCAAGCTTACGGATGTAAAGTCTGTTCAACTTGACGGTGAAGAAAAAGTAGTTGAAACTTTTAGAAATAAGTTCATTGCAAAAAGTGTCATTCTTGCAACAGGTGGTCGCCCAAGAACAACGGGTGCCCTTCATGAAGAGGACTACCTATTTGACAAAGGCATATCATTCTGTGCAACATGTGACGCTGCAGCGAATACAGACAAACATGTCGTTGTTATTGGTAGTGGAGATGCTGCTATTGAAGAAGGTATGTTCCTAACTAAGTTTGCTAACAAAGTAACGGTTTCAGTTATGCACGATGAAGGCAAAATGGATTGTAACGAAATTGCTAAAAATCAAGCCCTTCAAAATCCTAAAATGGAATTTGTATGGAACTCAGTAGTTGACTCATTTGAAGGAAATGGTCATTTAGAACGTGTTGTTCTTAAAAACCTTAAAACAAATGAACGTATTCCTGTAGATTGTGACAATTGTTTTGAATTTATTGGTTACATTCCAAACACAGAAATCTTCCAAAATCAAATCCACCTAACAGATCGTGGTTACATTGTAACGAACGAAAAAATGGAAACAAACATCCCTGGTGTATTTGCTGCTGGTGATGTCCGTGAAAAGTGGCTAAAGCAAGTGGCTACTGCTGTTGGTGATGGAGCTATTGCTGGTTTTGCTGCTGAAAAATACATTGCTGAAACAGAAGCTTACGAACAGCTAGTTGATTCCACTCAAGATAAACCGGGTCTTGTATACCTATATAATGCAATTGATGCACCTTCACGCGAGTTCTTAAACACTATTGAAAAATACGAAAGTGAAAAAGACGGTCGCATTGCAGTGTCACGAATTGACGTTTACAAGTCTAAAGGTCTTGCTGAAAGATTTGGCGTTGAAAAGTTCCCAGCTGCTGTTGCATTAAAACATGGAAAAATTCATTGTGTTTGCTACGATGAACTTTGCCGCGATGGTTTCTGTACTACAATCTTTGACAATATGATTGAAAATGCTATTGTAGCGAAGAAGTAAAACTTAATCAGCCCCCGTAGTGATGAAAGTCACTTCAATTATAAAAAAACTCTGAATCAACGATCTGATTCAGAGTTTTTATTTTTATTAAATATTGACTGTTATTTATAAAGCAAACTTCCATCACCACTTCTCACCTAGTGCGTGAAAACTTTAGCGAAGGCTGAGATACATCTCGAATTGACAAAGCTCACTTTTTTTCATGCCTATGTGTTCACAGAAGCTTTTCATGTTGGCATTATTATTTATTGTCATTCGTACACTTTCAAAAGTATCTTCTTTAAGTGCTTCAAATAATATGGCCATACCAATACCTAATCCCCTGTACTGAGGATCTACATGAAGGAAAAACACATTTCCCTTAAACACACCGCACGCTGCAACTACTTTGTCACCATCATAGGCTTCATAATATTTAGCTTTAAGGGTTTTGAAGTATTCCACATCAGCCTGCCAAGGTAAATGCATATCAAAGAGTGTTTTCCTATAAGATAAGACATCATAATATCCAACTTGTTTAATCTCATAATCTTCATAAATCGGCAATATACTCATTTTTGTCAGAGTTTCCTTTTGCATATTATAATAAAGCAGGTCGTAAACTATTTCATATCCATTTTTCTTATAAAAGTGTACGGCCCTATCATTACCATTAATGACTTCTAAAAACATCTGATGACACCCACTCGATTTTCCAAGTTCAATATGCATGTCAATTAGCTTCTGTGCAACCCCTTTTCCACGATAGTCTGGGTTGATACACATGGTCCCACACCGCATGGTTTTAACACCATTCATCATTCTGATACCGCCAAGTACAAGTCCAACGCCAATGTCTCCATCGAGTGCCAAATATGATAAAGCTCTTTCATTACCTTCAGGACCAAAAAAACGTTCCAGCATATCTTCCTTTTCAAGAGATAATTGGATCATATAATCCGAAAATCCAGACTGAAATGCTTGATAAATCTGATCCTCTGTAACTTCACTGCAAAGCTTATACGTTATCATATTGTCCCCCTACCTGAGTCAATTATGAGAAAATGTTACCCTTCCTCACTTATCCTATTACTTCCAGAGTTTAAGTGGTGTTTGCCACTGAGTTACCCATTTAAATCCTATACGTGAATCTGCGTATGGGTTATATGTTTCTTCTTCCATGCTTAAATATCCTTTTGATAATTTAAATTTAAAGGTTTCATCTTCATAGCCACCACGTACTAATACATATAAAGTTCTTCCGGTACTGGTACCCAACGTTGTAAATTGTGTTCTACTTGCATGCCACTCATCATAACCTAATGATGAAATAGGCTGGTTTTGGAAGGCTGCAATAACTGTGTTTGAACCACTAGAGTTACTCATCGAACCACTCGCAAATGGGTTTTCGCCTATCAAAAAAGCATTTACATTATTATATGTGTTAACCATAAAATCAAATGTGTACTTTTGATTCGCTTCCAAACTATACTTATATAACTGATAAGTAGTTGCCCAGTCGTCATGATACATTTCATTAAGTTTTAATGTGTCAACTTCGTGTGAGCTTAAATAACTATACTCAGTATTTAAACTCAAGAGACTAACATCACTTAATGATGTTGTAGTTACCGTCGTTTCAAATCCTGTATGGCTTGTATCAGTATGATCTGGATAATATGGAGAGTCATCACCTATAACTGTACCTGTATTAAGTTCAGTAGAAGATTCCATCCCTGCTTCAATGTATAATGGAGAACCCCACACACTCCCCCATGTATACCCATTTCTAGATGGGACAAATGGATTAACGGTCGAATCTTTAACATCGTCATCTGGGTCTTTTGGTGTTTTTAACATAAACTCAAATGACTTTCCAGGATTTTCGAAACTACATACCATATATAAAACTTCCGACTCACTGTTTGAATCAATTTTAAAAGTCTTACGTATTACATCAATATTTTCATCTCTCGGAGCCCAAGGTTGTTGAAAGTACATTACAAAGCCTGTCATTGTGCCTGATGGAATCGTATAATCGTCTGACAATGGATTTACTCCTGTCACATTTATGTTCATATATCCTTCATTAAGTGGCATCTTCATATATAGTGTGTATTCAGCACCTTTTTGAACATTCAACTTATATATATGCATATAAGGCCCATAACTAAAGTTAAATCTTTCTGTCCATATTTTGCCGTACCCAGACCAATCAAATGTGTGATTTGGTGAGGTCACTTGTATCCAGTCATTAATCCCTCCAAGTTCAGCTGAAGGTGCATATGCAAAGACAGACGGTGTTAAAGGTAGTAACATGACAATCAAAAGCATGATTAACAGACAACAAGTTAACTTACGCATAATATCCTCCCTTTCTAACCCACTTTACCTTCCCCACAAAGGCACAAAGTACCAAAACAAAAACAAGGCACCCAAAAGGATGCCTTAATTTCTAGTCTATATATTTATACCCCATCACTTTAACAAATCACTCTGATTTCTTAATAACATTATAACTTAAGCAATATCAGGATTTTGTGATGAAAGAGCGGGTTTACTTTTTCCAAGCTTTACACATTCCTCTGCAAGGACATGTGTGGTATCTACAAATCGCCCTTCTAGTTTCAAGGCGTCAAAGATAACTGGAAGTTCAGTACATCCAAGAATAACAGGTATGTTAAGACCGCCTGTATAGGTCTGAATCATTCTAGTTACGGATTCTGAATCAGGAATACTACCTGTAGATTTAACAGCATAAATCCACTCCATTAATAGGGTTTGATCCTCTAAACTTGGTACTAAAAGCTCCATTTTTCTAGAATTTAATGCGAAATTGTAAATACCTGCTGTGTATGTTCCTTTGGTTGCTAATAGAAGCACCTTTTGTGTCTCAGGCCATACTTGTTTAATATAAGCTCCGGTTAAATCCACCATATTTAAGACCGGAATATCTAAAAAACTTTGAATTGCTGAGTGAAACCTATGCGCTGTATTACATGGTATCGCAACAAAGTCGGCCCCCATGAACTCAAGTCTAAGTGCGGACCTCACCATTGCTCTTGTTGGGTCTTTACCTTCACCCATAATATATGCAGTACGATCAGGTATTTGAGGATTGTCGTCCATTAGTATTCTAATATGTTCTTGATCAGACCTAACATCTGTCATTTGTACAATCTTTTTAAAAAAGTCTGCAGTTGCTAAAGGGCCCATTCCCCCTAAGATTCCTAGTTTCATAATAAAAGCCTCCTAATTTTTCTTTCATAATTAGAAGGCGCAAGTTGCGTGCCAAGTTTCAAGTGTGTAATTTGTAGGCTTTTAAGTTTTGAACCTGAATAAATGGGTCGAATTATAACCCGATAAATATCCCATTTTTAGGTTTACTGCAAAAGTTTAACCAAATCTTGACCTTGTTGTGTCAGCTGACTACCACTTCGACCTTTTCCAATATCAATAAGACCTTTACTTTCTCCATCTATTAAAACAGCTCGAATTCTGGCTTCTGTAAGTGTTAGACTGCGTTCCTTTGCTATTTGCTCTATTGCTCTTCTACCAAGGGCTCCAAATTCGTCTAAGATATACAGAACATTTTCTAAGTCTGTATCAAGTAAAAGGTGGAGCATGTTAGACTGATTTACATGTTTTTGCTCATTCACGCTTGCAGGTAATGCATCTACATCAATGGGCATTCCCGCTTCGACTACATACGTTAAATACTCAGCAAGATTAGACAATTGTCTAATGTTGCCTGGCCAATCATGAGTTTTTAAATATCCTACAGCACTGTTCGTTAAATAGTCATCTAATTCTATCTGTTTCATTTGTATCATTTCCATATGTTTTATAAGCAGAAGTGGAATATCTTCTGGTCTCTTACGAAGAGGTGGAACTGCTATAGGTAAGACACAAAGTCTATAATACAAATCTTGTCTAAAAGATCCCGATTGAACCATTTTAGGAAGATCTTTGTTTGTTGCAGCAACGATTCGAACATCAACAGGAATTTGATTTCTACCACCTACACGTCGAATTTGTCTTTCTTGAAGCACCCGAAGCAACCTTGTTTGAAAACTAAGCGGGGCATCCCCTATTTCATCTAAAAATAGTGTTCCTCCATGGGCCGCTTCAAACAAGCCAGGGGCACCTCCTTTTCGAGCTCCAGTAAATGCACCTTCTTCGTAACCAAATAGCTCCGACTCAATAAGTGTTTCAGGTAAAGCTGCAAAATTCACAGGTACAAATGGACCCCCTTTTCGGCTTGATCCGTTGTGAATAGCCTGTGCCAGCAATTCTTTGCCTGTACCACTTTCACCTTCTATAAGTATGGTTGCATCACTTTTTGCAACACGTTTAGCCATAGAAACAGTGTCTATCATTGCTTTTGACTCTGTATGAATGTCATTAAAAACATATACAGCATTATGGATAGACGCCCTATTCTTTCGTCTAAGTTCGTGTTCTAACTTTTGAATCGCATCAGCATCTTCAAATTTGAAAATAAGGCCAACTTGTCCATTTTTAAGCTTCACATCACTGGTTTCAATAAGGCAATCTCTGTCAAATACTTTTGCAATATGTTTTTGATGGGGTGCCTCTAAAACGTCAAGCACTTCAGGGATAACCTCATTAATTTCTTGGCCAACTATACTTTCAACCAACTTACCCGACATTCTATAAAAGGCCTTGTTGATTAACACAATACGTTTGTTTTCATCTACGTATACAACCCCTGAACTGGAATGGTCTGCTAACACTTGAAATGTATCACGCATTTCTGATGCATTCTTTGCAGCTTTACTATGCTTTTGAACAAGTGCAAACATGTCTTTAACATAACCCGATGATAAAGTTGCACCCACTTTGTCCATAATGCCAAGTGCCGCAGATACTTCAACAATAGTTGTAATGTCAATACGTCTTGTACCTATATCGATGGTCTTTTTAACACAGTCCGGCACCAAATGGGCTTCACCCGGAGTGACTGCAAGAGCCAGTTTTCTATATGACTTTATGCCAGGGTAAAAGGGGTAAAAGTTAATATGATCAAGACCTAACTCCATTAACTGCTGAATTGCAATGTCTGCTGTTTTTTGATGGTCATTGACCAGCAAAACGTCCGATCCCGGTTTTAAATCCATTAACTCATGTAACCTATTAAAGTCAATCAGACGGCGTGCGCGTATGCTCATTGTGTCTTCAGGGATCATTGAAGACCCATCTAAATCTTCCATCCACTTACCCGTGTCTAAGACCAATCCATCCGAAAAATCAATGTCAAAAAGCCCATCTTCAACGCAGATGGGCTTCACTTGTATATATTCGTTGAATATGGATGCCATGTCTTTTGAAATATTCTGAGCTGTTTGTCGTCCGTGGCTCAATACAAAAAGATTCTTCAAGCTCCACTCCTTCTTCCTTTTATAGTTTATTCAAATAGTCCTTTAACCCAGATGGGAAACTGTGCCCTGTGTCTTTCATAACAAGAAACTCAGCTTGAATAGCATGATCGGCCAACATTTTAATAATAAGCTCTGCGTGATCTGCACAATCTGTGTCTCTATCGCCAATTAACACTGATATTTTTGTGTTATATAAACCAGCTAATTTTGATCTTTCATCTTTTAAGTAGGGTAGCCATGGTCCAAATAATATAAGGTGGTCTGGTTCGAACAGCTTTCTTGTTACAAGATCTAGTACGACCGTAGCACTCATCGAGAATCCAACTAATGTCCACTTCTCAACATCTGGATAGGTTTCTAACAAGTCATCTATTAGGATTTTACTTTCGTCCACTGCCTTTTCGCGGTCATTCCAGTGGTATGCATCATGAAAATCTGGCTGTCCAGATTGTAAAAATGCACAAAGAGCGCCATCAACAGAGTCTTCACTCCATGCACCTTTTGTTATTCTAGCATTCTCATGATTACCATGAAGGATTATGTATCCTTGACTTCTGTCTCCATCTCGCACATGAACCATTGCACGTCCCAGGCCAAGACTTTCATGTTCTCTTCTTCTATTCATCTCTAATAGACCTTTAAAACGTACATCGTTCCTAAGGATGTCTAAGTCAGAGTCTTCTTCAAGTTGTTTGGTTTCATACCAGAATCCCTTTTCACGAATTGATTTCTCGAAAATATCAAGTGACCTTTCTTTGTCACCATCAACCGCTGCAATACAAAAAGCAAAATTATCTATTTGTGAGTCGATTCCATTTACTTCATCTCTATGGTCTTGAATATAGGTTAAAGCTTCTTTAAGCTTTCCATCACAGTATAACTCTATGATGTTTTCTAAAAATTTATGATATGTAAGTGCCATGCGCACGTCCTTTCAATGAATTACAGCCAACTTTACTTTAATTCTATATATAGTGCTGTGCTTCCTTCTATTTATTGTACTATATCCTTATTTTTAATCTACAAGCATTATTTCTATTTCAGAAATCAAATCATAGTTAAATAGCATATGCCCAGCTTTACTTGTATAGTCAGGGTATATAGCTGCGCTTGCTGCATATACCAAGTTTTACTTGTACAACCAAGGTATATAGCTGCGCTTGCAGCATATACCAAGTTTTACTTGTACAACCAAGGTATATAGCTGCATATGCAGCATATACCAAGTTTTACACATAAAAAAGAGACGGTTTCCCATCTCTTAATGTGTTGTTCCTGATATATATTCGATGTCTGTTTCGTATTTTTCACACGCTTTTATACAAATTTCAAGAGCTTTCGTAATTGTCTCAACCGTCATTGATGGCATATTGGACTTTCCGACCACTTGTTCAGGCAAAAAAGGGACATGTATAAATCCACTTTTGATATGGCTATATTTTTTGTCCACTAAATAGGATACACCGTAAAGTACATGATTACAGACATATGTCCCCGCAGTATATGATATACTTGCTGGTACTTTTGAAGCGTGCAAATCCTTTATCATCCCTTTTAAAGGTAAGTTTGAAAAATAGGCTGTCTCCCCGTCTGAATAAACCGGTTTATTTTGTGGCTGATTGCCTTCATTGTCTGGAATACGGGCCTCATTTAAGTTAATACCAACCTTCTCAATGCTTATATCTGATCTTCCACCTGCTTGACCAACACATATAATAATGTCTGGACTAAATGTGTTGATTAAACCATCAATACAATCCAGTGACTTATAAAACACTGTTGGAATTTCCTTTTTTATAATCTCTATTGTCCCAAGTGTATCTGGAAGGGCTTTAACAGCTTCAAAAGCCGGATTAATCGATTCTCCACCAAATGGATCAAATCCCGTCACTAATACTTTCATCTTGTCCTCCAATTTGATAGCGTCTTTTAGATACTGTCATTAGACACTTTATTTGATTATAGTATAACAAATAATGAAGAACCTAACACTTGGACTGTACAAAATCTGGTATAAGTGCAACTTTACTTTGTTGTTTGATAATACCCATACAGATACCTTCAGGTCCAATAGGAAGTGAACGAACATGAACACCAGTTGCATTTGCAATAGCATGGGCAATAGCTGGTGGGGGTGTATTTATAACAACTTCACCAATGGATTTAGCCCCTTTAGGTCCAGTGGGTTCATAACTTGGCACAAACTCCACTTGTAGGCCTTGAATGTCTTTTCGTGTGGGTACTTTATACTGCATAAATGTATTGGTCATCATATGACCTCTTGATGTATGTTGAACATCCTCATACAGGGCCATTCCAATACCTTGAACCAGACCACCCTCAACTTGAATTCTTGCTAAATTATTATTAATTACAGTCCCACAATCAACCGCAGCAACATAGTCAATAACTTGTACATGTCCCGTATCTATATCTACTTCTACTTCAGCAAATCCAGCGATAAACGGAGGTGGACTTGTATCTCCTGAGAAGTAGCCCGAGCCTGTAACCGGTGCATTTTCACCATTTAGGACTTTCTTTTTAAGGTCCTCTGATGCACGCAAAACAGCATTTCCTGTCACATAAGTAGTGCTTGACGCGTAAGACCCTGTATCATATGGCATTTCATCCGTATCACCCGTTAAGACATCAATTTCATTTATATCAACTTTCAAGGCGTCTGCTGCCATCTGAAGAAGGATTGTATCACACCCTGTCCCCATATCTGTAGCACCTATTTTCAGAGTGTATCTGCCACTAGTTTCTAAAACAATTTCTGCAGTTGCACTATCTATTTCCGCAATCCCTGATCCCTGCATGGTAATTGCCATTCCAACACCACGCACCTTGGAATCTGAAATTTGTTTTCTTGGATATTTTTCTTGCCAACCAATTTTCTTTTGACCCATTTCAATACATCTATTTAAGGTACAGCTTTCCAGTTTTGCTGATGCTGACTCGCTTGAACCTTCTAAAATAGGATTACTTTCACCTTGTTTAATGATGTTTTTTAGTCGTAACTCTGCTGGGTCCATCCCCAATTTATCAGCTAATTCATTCATAGCAGATTCCATGGCAAAGATTGCTTGTGTTACACCATACCCTCTAAGCGCACCCGCTGGCATTTTATTGGTATATACAACTTGTCCCTGATACCTTGCAGCTATCGCTTGATTATAAAGTGGCAATGATTTATGCCCTGCTACCATAAGAACGGTCCAAGCATGTTCACCATACGCCCCTGTATCAGACAATGCTTGCATGTCGATTGCCTTAATGATGCCCTCTGCTGTTGCACCTAACTTTATGTTTATGTGAAATGCATGTCGACTGCTCGACATGGAAAATGTTTCTTTTCTATTAAACACAACTCTTGCTGGTTTCCCAGTTTTTAATGTAACTATTGCGGCATATAATTCTGAAGCCATTGTTTGTTTGCCACCAAAACCACCACCAATTCTTGGCTTAACAACACGCACCTGGTCTTCTTCCATACCCAGTGCTTTTGCGGTTATTCTTCTTACGTGAAAGGGGATTTGAGTTGCAGAAACCACTACAAGTCGACCCGCTTCATCTAGGTGGGATGTACTTCTATACGTTTCCATCATTGCGTGTGCTTGAGCCTGAGTACTGTACTCATTCTCAAACACTACATCACATTCACTTAAAGCATGATCCATATCACCATATCCAACTTCATAGGAGCCAGCTAAATTCTGTTTAGGCCGACAACCAAAGTCAAAATGACACGATAAGTCTTCTTCAGTATGAACTTTTGACTTATGTTCAATTGCAGTCTTTGGATCAAGAACTGGATCGAAAATGTCATAGGTAACTCTAATAAGTTTTTCTGCTTTTTTCGCAGTTGCTTTACTATCAGCAGCTATGATTGCTACAGGATCCCCAACATATCTTACGTATGCATCTAATATTCTTCTGTCATATGGTGAAGGTTCAGGAAAAGACTGACCCGCAGCTGTAAATCGCGTAGCAGGTACATCTTCATGTGTTAGCACAAGTTCTACACCTGGAAGACGCTTTACACGTTCAACATCAATATCAATTATTCTTGCATAAGCATGTGGACTCCGAACAATGTGTACATAAAGATGGTCAGAAAGCTCGCGATCGTCCGTATATACGGGTTCTCCAGTTGTTATTGCCATGCCATCGATTTTTTCAATAGATTGACCTATATAACACATTTTAAGCTCCTTTACTCGACACCAACCATTTTTTTATGGCGCGGGTCTGACCTTCATAACCTGTACATCTACACAAATTGCCATTTAAATAGTGTTTGATAGCTGATTCAGTTGGATTCTTTAACTCTTTTTTCATCGATAAGACTGTCATTATAAAACCTGGACTACAATATCCACACTGGTCAGCACCTTCTGCTACAAGGAATTTAGCGAGGTTTTCACCTTCTTTACCAACACCTTTTATTGTCGTTATCGAATGTCCTGCAGCTCTAGCAGCCAAAGTTGAACAAGATAAAATAGGTTTGCCATCCATCCAAACAGTGCATAAACCACATGAACCGGTGTCACACCCAGTTCGAACTTCTAAGTAACCATAACGACGTAATAATGCTGCTAAACTCTCTCCAGGAAAAACCTCTAATGTTCGTGTTTCTTCATTTATCATTGTTCTAATGTCCATTTGACACCTCTTTTAGTCCACGAAGAATAAGCACTTTGCATAAGTGTTTTCTATACGCTTCTTTTGCACGCATGTTGCTTCCAAACGATAACTCTTCACACACCAATTCTGAAGCCATCTGCAGATGGTTTTCACCCACTTGTTCAGCTGTTTTAAGTATGTCATTTAAATATGCCATAGCTTTTTTTGCTTTTTGAGCACGCAAAGGTCGTGCTCCAACTGAAAGTGTATAACCTTGATCGGTTCTACACACAGCCGTTGTTAACATGGGGAAATCTCCTGATGAATGTCGCATGGACGCGTAATGATACCGGCCATCTTTATCTTTTGGAATTCTTATGGCTGTTAATATATCAAATTTCGGTGGAGCTTTTAAGTATCTTGACAGGGTCATATGACCCCCTTTATACAGCTCTATTTCAGCATTTAGAGCCAATAAAGCAGTGACGATATCTGAAAACCCATATCTTCCAAATACGGAACCGCCTATCGTTGCTGTATTTCTAAATGAAACACCTACAATGTTTTCAACGCAGTCCGGAAGTATGTTTT
>Ga0209379_10000797_pt1 | contig 23055 bp, 21 predicted proteins | sample tdDd001_FD_187124 | JGI IMG/M metagenome (GOLD analysis project Ga0209379, IMG submission 187124) | Marine sediment microbial communities from the Atlantic coast under amendment with organic carbon and nitrate - tdDd00.1 (SPAdes)... | ecosystem: Environmental > Aquatic > Marine > Coastal >...
TTATGTTTTGCAATCAACTCAAGCAACTATCACTTTTATCAATAGTGCTTATAATGAGAAGCCACCAACCTGAACCATAGGGGATTTATAAGAGCTGAAATTACGCTTAGAAGTAAACAATAAAAAGCATGTCAAAAAAGCATATCAAAGAAGCTTATCTCTTAACTTTTTGATTACTCACTCATTAGATTTATGATAAAAATATAAACATAGCAAATACCTCCGCACACAAACCACCACACCACAATGCAACCAGTAGAATATACATCAGCTAGGGCATACTTTACACTAACTATTTAAACTGTCATGTGCTATTTATCATACATTTTCTCACCTATATATAATTAATGTATAGTAGATCGCAAAATAAGCAGTTAATAACCTCACAGAAAAAATAAAGTATCAAGGTATTAAGTTTTGATTGATTTTAATCATGTTCATTATTCCATTTCACACTCTCAATTCAAAATTAAACATATGACACAAGTTTAACCAAATATAAACACTGCTCAGATTTCATTGCAGAAACGTGAATTTAGAAACCACCCAAGTCATAGGTATAATAATACCCATGCTAAATAACTATTAAGCATTTAGTGGGGCGCTATGGGTATATGGGATTTATTTCATGTCGCTGAGTTGTATCTGGATTTATCACCCATTTCCAAGTAATAAATGTCTCGAATAGGGGGAGACATGCAGCCCTATTCATCGAACCATTTGTTAGGTATCGCGAAACTGGACAATGGACTTCGTAATGAACTCCATTTAGTCAGGCTTATATATTCGACGCATCAAGATAAATATTGGCTATCAGCAGGCTGATCCTGCCAGCTTTGCTGGCAAACAAAAAAACCAGCAATTAAACTGGTTTTTCTGTGATTTTTGGAGAGGTTGAAGTTTACTACTCCTTAGTTCCGTTGAGTAAAACCTCTTCGGCTAGCTCTGGAAACACGTTTAAACCGACCAACGAATAAACATCTTCCGCTAATTCAAATAATCATAAATCAATCTATATGCCGGCAGTAAATGCTGGTACCAGCGAAACCAGTGTCAACAAACCTAGGCCAAGGTTGAAAACACGCTGCTTCTCAGGTGTGTTTAGGTAGTTCTTTATCCACCGCCCAAGTAGAGTCCAGCAGCTGTTGGCAAAAAAACCAAAAACGGTAAAGACAACGATAATAGTAAGCACGGACAGCCAGTAATTTCCGGGCAAACTATAGCTTGTTACCAATGCCAAACATGCCATCCACGCTTTGATATTGCCAAGCTGAAATATCATTGCCTGCAGGAAAGACAGAGGACGCACTCCCTCTTGATTATTAGCCATGCTATTAAGCACTATCAGCTTAGCCACCAACCACAGCATATAACCCAATCCCAGATAGCGTAATGCTCGATACATTGTAGGATGTTGCTCTAACGCAATCGCGACACCACCTGCGCACAATAACAACAAGAAAACGATACCCATCCGAATCCCGATAAGATGCTTTATCGACTGGCGAATCCCAAACTGCGCCCCTGAACTGGCCAAAAGAAAATTATTCGGCCCCGGTGTCATTGCGGTGACAAAGGCAAATAAGCTCATAGCAGGCAACAATTCCCATACAGTATCCATCTCTCTTTCCTTAACGCTGAAGACTTATACCAATCTACATAAGTATGAATATGTTCAGGATAGCGATAGAGTCTGGCGAGTGGATATTGTTAATGCGTCACCATGACAATTCTTTTATTCCTTTCTCATTAGCCCTTATCTATCCTGTAATCAATAATTAAATGTACCCCAAGTGGAGGTGACAATGTTTATTCCCGATCTGTCAGGCCGCCTCGGACCCAAATTCATCGCACTGGCTGATTCCTTCGCCGAGGCTATCGAAAGCAACGAAATAGAGGCAAACACCAAGCTTCCTCCGCAGCGTATTCTATCGTATCGATTAGGTGTAACCGTGGGAACGGTAACTCGGGCCTACCAGGAACTGGAGCGTCGCGGATTGATTGAGCCTAAAGTGGGCAGCGGTACCTATGTCAAAGATCGGCAGGCTGAACAAGACACTTTCTACCATCCTATCACCACCAAAGAAGGGATAGATTTCGCTATTTGCCGACCGCTGCTATTAAGTCAGCAACAACATCTCTCAACTATTCTGCAAGACTTATCCCATGAACCGACAGCGCAAAAAGCCGTTCTTGATTATTACAGTGCCGAAGGATTGCAAGGACACAACCAAACCTTACAGCGCTGGCTTGCACAGCGCTTAAACTGCGAGATCGATAATCGCCGTCTTATTTGGACATATGGTGGTCAACACAGCTTGTCTATTATTGTTCAATCTTTAACCAGACCGAAAGAAACTATCTTGGTTGAAGGGTTATGTTACGCGGAATTTATCTATACCTGTCAGCAAACTGAGCGCAAGCTCGTTCCAGTACAGTTTGATGAAATGGGGATCATACCTGAAGATTTAGAGCTTCATTGCAAGCGACATAAGCCTCGATTGTTATATCTGACGCCAGCAATCCAAAATCCGACAGGGACTCAGATCAGTGACAGTCGCCGTTTAAAAATCATCGAAATTTGTCGACGCAACCATGTACTGATAATCGAAGACGATGTGCTGTATTGTCCACCAAGTCATCGAAAGACCCCGCTTGTCGCTATTGCCCCTGATATCACTCTCTATGTCGGGAGCTTCTCCAAATACTTTGCTGGCGGCCTACGAGTTGGATACCTCATAGTACCACTCTCTTTAAGAGGCGGGATGCAGAAAGCCTTGCGGGCAAGCTGCATGCATATCAGCCCGTTGATGATTGACTTGGTATGCCGATGGCTAACCAACGGCGCAATGGAAGCCGTCGACAATGAAATCGCTTTCGAGCTTAGTGCACGACACCGGTTACTAAATCAGTACTTTCCCCAGCAAAATGATAACGTGGTCCCTGGCTTCAATTGCTGGATTACCCTGCCGGAACCATTAACCGGCTACCATTTCAGCCAACGGCTGCAAGATAAAGGTGTGCACGTTCGTGAGGCCGAGATGTTCGCGGTTGGTCGATATCCGCCTCCAGCTGCGATACGAATTTCGCTTACCGGGCCATCCAGCCGGAATCAGCTAAAAACAGGACTGGAAATTATCAGGAATGAAATTGACTTGAGGGCTGAGGGATAAACGGGAATAAACAGAAAAGGCCGCCAATGGCGACCTTTTATTGTCTTTACTTTCAGACTTATAGTGCTACAACGTTTGCAGCTTGAGGGCCTTTTTGGCCTTGCTCAACGTCAAAAGAAACTTTTTGGCCTTCAGCTAGCGTTTTAAAACCTTCTGAAGCGATTGCTCGGAAATGAACAAAAACATCGGCACCACCATTATCTTGCGTGATGAAACCAAAACCTTTCTCTTCGTTGAACCATTTTACGATGCCAGTAGTTGAATTAGACATATGATGCCCCTTATAAAATTCATGAATAAATCGCGAAAAGCGATGTGCTAATCTATTGAATTATCTAATGTTACGAAAAATATAAGGAAACACATAGGCACTATACGATAGCGTATCAGTATCTAAAGGTTTAACTTGTACTTGATGTTGCATTCAATAACTCTCTTTGGAACTGGCCGAGATAATACCAGCTGTTCACTTTTTGTACAGCGCTATTTTGATCTTACTCCCATAATTTACAATTGAAATAAGACACAAAACCAACAATACGCTTTGAGAACAACACGTTAATGCAAAAAGTTTGAAACAAAAATGTTACAACAACTCTAATTATCACAACGATGAGTTTTATTTTAGTTCAATACTGTGCATATAGGCTAGCTAGTTTCGATTAATCGTAATATCAGAAACAAAGCCGTACTCTGTACCAACCAGGGCTTGCTTTAGCATACTGGCGGCTTCTTCTGCCGTCATAAATGTCGACGTATCAAGGTCTTTGCCACTGGTCTTCCAAAAATCCGTCGCCATTCCGCCGGGGTAAACCGCAATAAGTTTCATCGGGCTTCCCTTCAGTTCGAGACGGACAGATTCAACAAGCCCACGCACAGCCCATTTCGCAGCGCAATAGGTAGACTCCCCCGCCTTGGCAAGCTGCGCCGCCGTCGACATAACCACAACAACGTTAACTTTATGATTGCGATAACGCTTAACCAACTCGCGAAGCAAGAGAATCGTAGACGTTACATTGTTCTGAATCAGCTTATCAATTTCAGAGGGATCTTGCTCTTCAATTGGACCAAAATAACCACTTCCAGCACAGTGGATTACGGTATCAGGCACCTGCTCCAACGATTCCAATAACTCGGCTACCTTATTGGAATCACAAAGATCAGCTTGATTGAACTGTACTTGCCCCGACAGATTTCCGGCAATAGAGGAAAGACGCTGCTCACTACGCCCAGTTAAAACCAGCGGGGTTCCATCAGCGCTATACAGCTCAGCTAATGCGGCTCCCAAACCGCTACTCGCACCTGTAATTAAAATCATGTCATACCTTAAATAAAAAGAGACAAACCATGATAATACATATTCTAAATCGCGTACTACAACGCGGAAGCTGACATATGCGGTTAGTATTAAATTATTACTGACAACTAACTACATAAATCAATTCATCGCTCAGCTGAATACGGGTCATCCGCAAGTATGTAAGCTCTCAGATCAGCCCTGTTCGGATGATCATTCAGCCACTGTCTGATTTCTTTGGCTTTTATATAAGATTCCTGACCAAATTTTTCAGCATACATATCAGAAAAATTATCCTTGGCAGTATTCATTCGAATATTTTTTTGCCATTGAGCAGTAAGAACGGCATTCAATGAGCCAGCTAAGCCGCTCTTCTTCATTAAATCCCATTCACCCTTGTCTAGCCATACCCCGCCAACGCTGGCACTATAGTCTAGGCGGTGAGCACTTTCCGATGTAATACGGAATTTGCGCATGATTTTTCCCGACTGAGGGCAAAGCAATGCCGATTCCGTATCAACTGCTTCACAAGAAACATTGTCAGTGAATTGAAATTCAGGATTACTTTCTTTCCATGACACATAGTCTTCAACTAATACCCAGTTGCCACCGCAATGCGTGCAAGTATGAGCACGGAATAAATCATCAATAAAACTTGGAGATAAAACACCGACTTTGCAGCTTGTACACTTCATTATTAGTAACGCCCTAACCTAAGAAAACAATAAAAACATTATATTTTCAAACTGTTATATAGCAAATTGACAAATATTTCAGCGCGCTTTATCACGCTTTCATTAGCGTGTTGTGGAAACGGCACTGCATTCAACATTACATTCTCAATACAACGTTTTTTACTAGCCTCAAAATTCATCACTAGATATTTCTTTGCCTACTGAGTTTTTGAAGCCAAATAAATGCCTACATTGATATCGAGATCTCAAAGACTGTGATCCCCCTCAAACTCAGCATGAGAGATACATCACATCTGCTATTGGTAGATACAAATGTCCAGCTAATGCCCTATTTCTCCAATATATTCCCACAAAATTCGGCCACATAATTACTGCCAACAAAACAGCAAACACTCGCAATGCTTATCTCAACCTAATGTGTTTGTACTCGTACCAAGTAAAAAAACCATAAATGGAAATGGAGAATTCTAATGAAAACCAAAATCTTGGAGTTAAAGCGACACCTCTTGACGGGGACCAGTCATATGTTGCCGTTTATTGTCGCCGGCGGTGTATTACTTGCTTTATCTGTCATGCTAAACGGTAAAGGGGCCCAACCTGAAGGGGCCTTTCTAACCGGTATCTGGGACATGGGCATCGCTGGCTTTACTCTTTTTGTACCCGTACTAGGCGGCTATATTGCTTACTCCATTGCTGACCGCCCAGCACTGGCACCGGGTATGATTGGTGCCTACCTGGCAAACCAGGTCAATGCCGGCTTCCTTGGCGCCATCATTGTCGGCTTTATCGCTGGTTATGTTGTTCTGCAGCTGAAGCGTATTCCGCTGTCCAACAAGCTAAAAGCGATCTCGACTTATTTCATTCTCCCTATTGGCGGTACCTTTATTGTTTCAGGCCTGGTTATCTGGGTCATTGGATCGCCTATCGCCATGGCGATGGAAAGCCTGAACCTCTGGCTACAAGGTATGGCTGGCGCATCCAAAGTCTTCCTAGGTGCCATTCTCGGTGGTATGACAGCCTTCGATATGGGCGGTCCAGTCAACAAAGTCGCTACACTCTTTGCGCAAACACAGGTTGGTACCCAGCCATGGCTGATGGGTGGTGTCGGTGTCGCTATTTGCGTACCACCTCTTGGCATGTTCCTGGCAACCCTGCTTTCACCTAAACGCTATACACCTGAAGAGCGTGAAGCTGGTAAGGCTGCAGGCATCATGGGCTGCATCGGTATAACAGAAGGGGCGATTCCTTTCGCAGCTGCCGATCCTCTACGTGTCATTCCAGCTATTGTACTTGGTGGTATTGTCGGTAACGTTACCGCCTTTATGCTGGGTGTTCTTAACCATGCCCCTTGGGGTGGCCTGATTGTTCTACCCGTGGTCGATGGTCGCCTGTTTTATCTATTAGCAACAATTGCAGGCTCCGTAACCACAGCCCTCATTGTAAATGCACTTAAAAAACCCATTACTGAACGCGAAGAAAAGAACCAAGATGCTGAAGAAGACAGCCTTGAGTTGGATTTTGAATAATTAAATTTGTTGGGAGACATCACATGAAAGTACTCGGCGTAACATCTTGCCCATCAGGCGTTGCACACACCTACATGGCAGCAGAAGCACTGGAAACCGCAGCAAAACACAAAGGCTGGGAAGTGAAAATTGAAACTCAGGGCTCTATCGGTATTGAAAACGAAATTACAGCAAGCGAAGTCGCTAACGCAGACATCGTTATTCTGACAAAAGATATTGCGATCAAAAACGAAGAGCGCTTTAAAGGTAAGAAAATCGTTCGTGTCGGCGTGGCAGATGCCGTTAAGAAAGCCCCTCAAATCATGGATAAAATAGCCGCGCACCTTGCGTAAGTCTAAATAAAATATCGCTATTGTGAACATTGCGGGGCTGAACTATCGGCTTCGCAATTAACATGAACTAACATGTAGATGCTGTCCTAATGACCTCATAAAAGAAAAAGACGATAATGAAGAATATCTTCTCCGACTTACTCGACAATGCTATCTCTGACAGCGACTCCTTTAGCCAGATTTGGTTTGCTGGTGACACAACTCCGCCACCAGAGGCTAGCTACCAAGTTAACTTCCCCCGTCTGGAACTTGTATTCAACGGGCGCTATGAAAACCAGCTCGAAAACCACCAACAGAAACTCGACAATATTTTCCTAAAAAACGGCGACGCTTTATTCATTCCAGCCAATGCATGGAACAAACCCAGCTGGAGTCATGAGTGTTCAGTACTTAGCTTATTGTTTGGTAAAAGTCAGCTTGGCTTAAGTCTGGTCAGCAAACATGAGAACGAAGAAGGGTTCTACGACGTAGTGAAATATAGTGTACCGCAACGCACCGGATACGCCATCGATCATATCCTGTCTGCATTGACCACCTTGGCGCATGAAGAACAAAAACAGCCTGTTGATAAATTCTTATTGCTAGCCCTGCTTAGCTATTGCAAAGAAATGATCGAAAAACCCGCCAATGATAGTAGTAGGCGAAGCGAAGACCTGTTCAAAGGGATCTGTATCTACGTGCAGGAGAACTTCCATCGCAATATTAACCGTAATACGGTAGCAGAACGGTTTAGCATTTCTCCCAATCACTTATCACGCCTGTTCCGCCAAGAAGGCCACATGCGCTTTGCCGATTACATCTCGTGGGTTAGGCTTGAACGCGCTAAGTTTATGCTCAAGCGTTATAACTTCAGGCTTGAAGACGTTGCACAGCGCTGTGGCTACCATGACGCCAACTATTTTTGTCGAGTATTCAAGCGCAAAACAGGCAAGACACCAACGGAATACCGGAGCTATTAGAACTCTTTGCATTATTTATTGCGCGTTTTGTGCTATGTCGCCAGCCGATCCAAGCCGCGATGACTTAAAAACTCAAGAGTGATCACCATCACGCATATTCATCGTGGTTACAAATGTCTAGTAAAGGGTTGTTTTCTCTTCTACCGCATAGCAAGGCTACTTCGTATATTGGCACTATCAACAATAAATACTGCATGTAAGGAGACACCGATGAGAGTCGTCGCAATTACCGCCTGTCCAACCGGAATTGCCCATACCTATATGGCAGCAGACAAACTCACCGAAACGGCCAAGAGGCTGAGTATTAACATCAAGGTTGAAACACAAGGTGCCATGGGCATCGAGAACCGTCTGACCGAGCAAGATGTCCAGCGTGCCGATGTGGTGGTAATGGCTGCCGATATCAATATCGAACACAGCCAACGGTTCGACAACCAAAAGTGCCTCAAAGTATCAGTCCAGGATGCTATTCAGCACCCTAAACGTATTTTATCCCAATGTCAGCAGCTGTTAGCGCGTAAGTAAAAAAGGCAGTCACCATGAAAAACGAGATCCAATTCCGCTGTGTACTTCCAAACGGTATCCATGCTCGCCCAGCCAGCCACCTAGAAAAAGTATGCGGCCAATTCCAGAGCCAGATCAACCTGACCAACCTGCGTAACGGCAACACAGCAGACGCCAAAAGTGTACTGGCACTTGTCGGGACTGATACCTTAATGAACGATGACTTTATCCTATCTTTTGACGGCGAAGACAGCCAACAGGCTATCACGATACTGAGCGACTACATCAATAATGAATTTCCCCGTTGCGACGAAGCCCTAGATACTCTGGCTGACGATAAATCTGTCACCTTACCGCAGTCTTTGCTTCGTCATCGGCCAACCCTACTGCATGGTAAACGGCTAGCACCAGGAATTGGCAAAGGCCTATTAGTTGGCTATCGCGATATCGACCTCACCTCTTTTATCACCGATATCCAGCATGATGAAGTCACCCGCTTTGAACAAGCTCATTTCCAAGTGCGCACATCGCTAGAACAAAAGGCGAAGAGTGCTAGCGGACATGAAAAAGAAATTATCTCTGCGCATCTATCGATCATTAACGACCGCACTTTTGTCGATGGTATCAAATCTAATTTAGCGGGCAATTCAACCGCCAACGCCATCTTAGCTGTGGTAGAAAAAATCACAAAACAGCTTAACCAGTCGACAAGCGCCTACCTGCGCGAGCGTGTATTGGATATTCGTGATGTAGCGACTCAATTACTCACAGCAGCATACCCAAGTGTGAATGTTAATACTGACTTCACCCTAGCCGAGCCAAGTATCGTCATTGCTAACGATCTAACGCCAAGTCAATTTCTCGGCCTTGATAAAGATCTGCTCCAAGGCCTAGTTTTAACTCATGCCGGTAGCACCTCGCACACCGTCATTCTTGCTCGTTCGTTCAATATCCCCACATTATCAGGTATCGAGGCCAACCAATGTACCGGTGCCATCAATAGCCAGGTTTATCTTGATACCAATCTTGGTGTTATCGCGACCCAGCCCAACGAAGGCGTTTGTCGGTATTTCAACCGCGCGATCACTCTAAGCAAGCAACTTAACGATGAACTGCACACTTTTGCCAGCCAACCGGCGCGAACAGCCGATGGCAAAATGATAGAAATTGCTGCTAATATTGCCTGCTCGTTCGAGGCGTCAACAGCTTTTGAAAAAGGGGCTGAAGGTATCGGCTTGTTTCGTACCGAGATGCTGTTTATGGAGCGCAGCAAAGCACCGGATGAAGACGAACAATTTGGCTATTACCGTGAAGCATTAGAAGTAGCAGCCGATAAGCCGGTGATCATCAGAACCATAGACATTGGTGGTGACAAGCCGATTGATTATCTGAACCTGCCACAGGAAAACAACCCCTTCCTCGGCTACCGTGCGGTACGCATCTATCCCGAGTTTCTCGCTCTGTTCCACACTCAGCTGCGGGCAATTTTACGGGCTGCTGTGCACGGCAATGCCAAGATTATGATCCCGATGATCCAGAGTATTGAAGAGATCCGCTGGGTGAAACAACAACTCGAAATCGTGAAAGAGCAGCTGGCTCAGGAAAGTCTGGCATTTAGCGCCGAGGTTCCGCTGGGGATCATGGTTGAAATCCCGTCCGTGGTCTTTATCGTCGATCAGTTCTGCAAGGAGGTTGATTTCTTCAGTATCGGTTCTAACGACATGACCCAATACCTGCTCGCAGTAGATCGCGACAATGCTAGTGTAGCCAAGTTATACAACAGCCTCGCACCGGCATTCCTACGAATGCTAAGTCAGGTTGTTCAAACGGCCCACCAGCATGGCCGATGGGTCGGCCTATGCGGTGAACTCGGTGCCGATGCCAAGGTTCTGTCGCTGCTCATTGGTGCAGGTTTAGACGAAATTAGTATGAGTGCACCAAAAATTACCGAGACAAAAGCAACACTATGCAAACTCAACAGCGAAGATTGCAAAACACTGTTTGAGCAAGCCTGCCAATGCCCAACGATTGCCGACGTTCAGACATTACTCGAAAACGCTGCGGCCAATCAGGAAAGCAAGCCCCTGCTGGCTACTGAATGCATCATAAAGCCCGCCGATTTCGCCAATAAGGAGGAAGCCATTCAAGCTATGGTAGGCAACCTCGGTTTGGTCGGTCGAACCGATAATGCCTATGAACTAGAGGAAGATGTGTGGGCTCGCGAGGAGGTATTCTCTACCGGTCTTGGCCATGGCTTTGCCATTCCCCATACCAAGTCGGAGAACATTCGTTGTTCCAGCATCAGTATTGCCCATCTAAGCCAGCCGATTGACTGGCAGTCTGACTCAGGTGATGTGGACTTTATCATCATGCTGACCTTGAACAAGGCTCACGCCGATCAACATATGCGTATCTTCTCAACGCTTGCACGAAAACTGATCCACCAAAGCTTCCGCGATCAGCTCAGGGCGAGTAAAGACGACACTGAAATCATTGCGATGTTGGAGAGTGAGTTAGCAATCTAACATCCTTATCCAAGATAACGCGTTTATAAAGCCGCTGCCTCGTTGGGACGGCTTTACAACAATACTGATTGCTAATACTTATAAATATGAACCAAGTCTAATACATGCATATGCTTAATCCCTATAATTCAAACCTATGCTTAAAAGGATTTTGATATGTTTTTATACAAAGCAGTGGTAGGCGTCAACAAACAACTCAATAAATTAGTCACCATCCCCTTCCCTCATGTAGAAGCCGGGATAGACAGCATATCTAGAGCAGGCGAACTGATGTCATTAGTTGGGGCAAGGAAAGCCATGATTGTGACTGGCAGGAGCAGTTCAGCAGCGATGCTTCCCTCCCTGTGTGATTCGCTCAACGCGCACGAAATAGACTACGCCATTTTTAATCAAGTAATGCCCGATCCGACGATTGCTACTGTCGCAACCGGTGCCGATTTTTATAAACAATATAACTGCGATTCAATTATCGCCCTTGGCGGAGGATCACCGATCGACTGCGCCAAGGTTATCGGGGCAAAGGTCGTCAAAGACCGACCAGTGCGAACCATGGCCGGTAAGCTGAAGATCAGAAAAAAATTGCCGCCATTTCTTGCTATCCCAACTACTGCAGGTACGGGCTCTGAAGCCACGGTTGCCGCCGTTATTTCCGATCCGGCGGCAAGGCAAAAATTTGCAATCGTAGATCCCGTACTACTGCCTGATTTTGCCATCATCGACCCCAACTTAATGACAGGTCTGCCACCAGGCATGACTGCAGCCACCGGCATGGATGCGCTTACCCATGCCGTCGAAGCATTTATCGGCACATACAATACCCCGCTAAGCGACAGTTATGCCAAGCAGGCGATAGAGAAAATTTTCACCTTCTTGCCAAAGGCCTATGAAAACGGTCAAGACATTGAGGCTCGGGAACAGATGGCCATGGCATCGTATGAGGCCGGATGCGCTTTTACCCGCGCATTCGTTGGCTATGTCCATGCGATCGCCCATCAACTCGGTGGGATGTACCATATACCGCACGGACAAGCGAACGCGATACTACTACCTGAGGTGCTGCGTTTCTTGCATCCATACTGTAAGCAACGCATGAAAGAGCTTGCCACCCTTATCGGCCTCAGCAACGGAAATGAATTTATCGATGAAGTAGTTAGCCTCAATAATAAGCTAAACATGCCAGACAGCTTCCCTGAATTAAAGGCTGAAGATATTCCATTGATTGCCAAACGAGCCCTGGCTGAAGCTCATGGTACCTACCCAGTCCCTGGTTACTTGAGCCAGCGCCAGTGCGAGAGATTGCTAGAACAGTTTCTTATTGCTACTCAGAAAGAGGCTACACCGGAACCTGTCACGCCGAAATGTGTGGAAAGCTAATCCAGTGCTCGTTTTAGTCCTGATACATAATCAGAAGACTGAGATATCGTATTGTGACCGGCACCGGTAACAACAATCACCTCCACCAGCTGATCGGTAAACTGAGCGATTAGCTGGTCGGTTCTAGCTCGCGGGATCACACGATCCTTTTCAGCAATAAATATATAGGTTTGGGCCGTGATATCTTTCACCCGCTCTGATGAACGGAACTTGTCTTTTATTAACAAGGAGACCGGAAACATCCAGTAAATATCCTTTGCCACATTTTCTATGCTATCGAATGGTGTTACCAAGATCAGCTTGTCCACTTGCCGGTTAGCCGCTACATAAGTGGCGATACCAGAGCCGAGGCTTCTTCCCATCAACGATACTGAATCATGCTGGTCTTTTATCATCGTATAGATTTGAACTGCATCGCTATATAAAACCTGCTCGGCAGGCGTACCTGCGTTATTACCATAGCCACGATAAGGGATGAGATAAACAGTGTATCGAGAGAGCACAGCCTCGAACAAAGGAATATTAGCTTCAACACTTTCGGCATTGCCGCCGTAATAGATGAGTGCTTTGGGTTGCCCCTTATTTAGCATCCAGCCATTTAATCTCATGTCATCAACAACAAAACTGATATTCATCTCGCCGTATACGTCACTAGCAGACTGGGGAAAGTACAAGAATTTTCGTTGCAGGGAGCAGAAAGTAAGAGAAAAAAGTGCATAGAGCACCACGACGGTTATCAGTATACTTTTCATTCCCGCCACCTGCCTCGCCGGATCCTATACCAATAATAGACGAGCATATAGATACCAATATTGATCGCTACCGCCACAATACCCAGTACAACCTGAACATCGATACGTAACCCTATCGGGTAGATAACTGGGATGAGATAGTGTTCGACAAAGCCCCCCGAATAACCCTCGCCACCCGCCGCTTGCCTCAATTGATTTTCCAATGGCGTCAGCGGACAGATCCATCCCTTGAAGCTGATCACTGCAACCCATATTGCGGAAGGCACATGAATAAATACCAAGAAACCTCGCCATAGAACCAGCAAGCCACCGAGGACAGCAAAGATAATAAAGATGAGATGAAATATAACGACTAGATCAGCCAGTATCCGATAAACCATAAGCAATTAACCTCTTTCCTTTGGTCAAACATAGCCCATTAAAGGAATAGCTGTTATTCACACACAGGTTAAGTTTTGAAAGTTATACCGACCCGAAACACATGGCTCCACGGGTGTTATCAACAGAAGTTGGGGATAATTTTTCAAACCTGATAAAGGCAATGATGAAAGAATAAAGAGACAAATCAATAAAAAGGGGAAGGAAAAACTGTTTTTTCGTCGAGCCGATGAAAACCTTGATCATAAATACCCTACTTCAATACTGGGCATCTACTGAATCAAGTTTTCACTGACTTAACGTCTTACCATCATCTGGAAACAGCCAGAGATGATAGAGTGGTAAAAATGTACAAATTTTGTGCTGTTAATCTAGTGCTATTAATTATTACAGCGGAACTACTGCTGTAACGTACGGTTAGCACTAACAACAAACTGGCTGCGATCGTAGTTAAGCTGAGTTGAGAATAGCGACATAAAGTTACGTAATTTTTTCATTTTAAGCTCCAAGATCTATCTGTAAATATATTTAATCCTGCCTAGGGGCCTTACTCGACACTCCAGACATGTAACTCAATTCCGTAATTAAATTACACAATCACTATATACGAGCTTGAAAGTGTGATCAAGATCTATTTGTTTGATTTTTTTGAACATCCCAGGATGTCAAATCCCTGCTTGCTCACTGTAGGTGAAAAAACGACTACATTTTATACCGGCATCACAATCTGTAGCCCTACATCATTTACTTGTAATTTGTACTAAGATCAAAAACTTGCCTTTAATTCCCTCGCAGAATGTTTGCTTTGTCATGTATTTTCCATAGCTATATATAAAAGAAAAAAACAATCATTTATAAAGCGCGTTAATAATAAAAAACGAAGGTATAGAACATGACATGCTTTAAATTAAAACACGGCCTCACCCTATCCATCACTCTACTGCTATCGCTTAATATTCATGACACCTATGCATCACAAAACGGAACCATGATGCAGTACTTCCATTGGTACAGCAATAATGACGGTACTTTGTGGGACGAGGTCAAAAACAATGCCCCCGCACTCGCTGAGAATGGTGTTACCTCACTTTGGCTTCCCCCTGCATACAAGGGCGCGGGCAAACTAACAGAAGGCAATGGTGAAGTTGGTTATGGGGTTTACGATATGTATGACCTTGGAGAGTTCGACCAGAAAGGATCGGTTCGAACCAAGTACGGAACCAAAGACCAATATCTTGCTGCGATTAACGAAGCCCACAACAACAATATCCAAATTTATGGTGATGTTGTATTTAATCACCGTGGCGGGGCTGACAAAAAAGTTTGGGTCGACACCGTCAAGGTCGACTGGAATGACAGAAACAGAGAGTTAGGCGATAAATGGATCGAGGCCTGGGTAGATTTTACCTTCCCGGGAAGAAACGACAAATACTCCAGCTTCCATTGGACATGGTATCACTTTGACGGCGTTGACTGGGATGATGCCGGTAAAGAAAAAGCCATTTTCAAATTTAAGGGCGACGGCAAGGCATGGGATTGGGACGTCAGCTCCGAAAAAGGTAATTATGACTACCTGATGTATGCCGATTTAGACATGGACCATCCAGAAGTTAAGCAGGAACTAAAAGACTGGGGAGAATGGTACCTCAATACAACCGGTGTCGACGGCTTTAGGCTAGATGCCGTTAAGCACATTAAATATCAGTATCTACAGGAATGGATCCAATATCTCAGAGGAAAAACGGGTAAAGAGTTGTTCACCGTAGGTGAATACTGGAACTATGATGTCAACAACCTACACAACTTCATCAGCAAGACCCAGGGAACGATATCGCTGTTTGATGCACCGTTACACATGAACTTTTATCAGGCATCACGCGCCGGTGGTAACTATGACATGAGACGTCTGATGGATGGCACCCTGATGAAAGACAACCCAGTCAAGGCTGTCACGATTGTAGAAAACCATGATACCCAACCCCTACAAGCACTTGAGTCAACGGTTGACTGGTGGTTCAAACCATTGGCCTACGCCTTCATCCTGCTAAGAGAGGAAGGCTACCCGAATGTATTCTATGCCGATTACTACGGTGCACAATACACCGATAAGGGACACGACATTAATATGGTCCCGGTGCGACACTTAAAGGAACTCATCACAGCCAGAAAAAATTATGCGTATGGCAAACAAAACAGCTATATGGACGATCCGAACATCATCGGCTGGACACGTGAAGGTGATGCCGAACATCCTAAATCGATGGCTGTTATCATGACGGATGCAGCAGGTGGCGGCAAATGGATGTACGCTGGTAAACCGAGTACCGAGTTCAAAGATCACCTATCCAACAGAACGGAAAGTGTCTGGACCAACAGCGATGGCTGGGCGTATTTCCCGGTCAACGGCGGTTCCGTATCTGTATGGATAAGCCAATAATAAGCGGTTGAAATTAAGCAATAAAAAAGCCAGTCAATGTGACTGGCTTTGAATAATGCCTACCGATCAATTATATGCTCGGGCAAACCGTCCCGTTGAGGTCGCTGTATAGCTTCCGGCATAGTTGGGAATAAACATTGATTCCCCTTTCTCGATTGTCAATGTCTCACCATTAGAGTGAATAACAGTTACTGGCTCATCAATCGCCAACAAAATTTCAGCACTGGACATCGTCAAGACTATTTCCTGCTGGCTATGATAAACACTGAATTTAAAATCAGGTACCGGAATTGGGTAATGCAAGCCGCCTTCCGATTGCTCTGGCGCGAGTAACAAGGTATCTGCTGGCATAGGAACGAAACGCGTACTTGTTACCAGTTCGCTGATGTCCATATGTTTTGGTGTCAGCCCAGCGCGCAGTACATTGTCAGAATTCGCCATTATCTCAAGGCCTGTGCCCTTGATATAAGCATGCGGAGTACAGGCATCCAAGAACATTGCCTCACCCGGCTGTAGTGTTAGCACATTTAGCATCAGCGGCGAGAACAGGCCGATATCACCTGGGTACTGCTCGGCAAGCTCCAAAATCAAGGCAAACAATGCATCGTCTTTATGCTGCTCGGCATAAGTCAATAACCCGCTAACGGCTGTTTCTTTCGTTTCTCCCCGGAGCGAGAGCATCGCTTCGAAAAACTGACGCAAACCACCTTCATTTTGATTTTCTTCAAGCGCAACCACTAATGCCTGCAAATCAGCAATTTCCAGACAGCGGAAGAGGGTCACGATTTGGGCTATTTCGCGAAAACCATTCATGGCCTGGTAAGGGGTTAGTGCATAGACAAGCTCTGGCTTGTGGTTAGGATCTTTGTAGTTACGGTGACCGGCACTATGAGGGATGCCTGCGTCTTGCTCTTTGGCAAAACCCACTTCGGCCTGTGACTTGCTCGGGTGCACCTGAATCGATAATGCCTTGTCAGCTGCCAACACCTTAAACAGGTAAGGAAGCTCACCAAACTGCTGTTCGGTATCCGCGCCGATAATGGCTGCTTTATCTATATCGATGAACTCTGCAAGGCGGGTAGCCTTTCCGGCAACATCAATCTTCGAACAACCGTTAGGATGGGCACCCATCCAGATTTCTGCCTGTGGTTTACCTTCTGGGTTGGCGATGCCAAACAGAGATTCAATCGATGTCGTACTGCCCCATGCATAATCTTGAATAACATTATGCATGCGGAAGAAACAAGGAGAAGTGGAAACGGTCATTGTTTTACCTTTCGTTTAAATACTGATTTCATCAATACAAATTACTCATGGAATCAGTATCGTTAGCTAGCTTGCAATGCTCTAAAGCAACGCAGAATTTTAGCAGAATCTGACAATTTTGAAATGGCATTTGTATGTCAAATAGTTAACTCTATTGCTAAAGAAAAAGCCCCCTCCTTTACTCTCTAATGAGAAGAAAGAAGGGAGCATGCATGCCAGCGTGGGGGGTAAGTACAAACTACTCAGGGTGCTGGCATGCCCTATTACACGTTTCTATGTTTGCTTATTCTATCAGGGATTATGCTAAGGCAGCCTGTGCTTTTGCCTGACGCATTTTCTTCAGAGAAATAGCAACCAGTGCCGTTACCACCGAACCTGCAATCATACATACGATAGCCATTAGTGGTTTGTTCATCGCACCCAGTAACGCTACCACCGGACCACCGTGTGCCACGCTGTTGGTAATACCAAAGGAGAATGCCATCACAGCAGCAACCATCGAGCCAAGTACGTTGGCAGGGATCACTGACATCGGATCTTGTGCGGCGAACGGAATCGCACCTTCAGAGATACCCACCAGCCCCATTGCACTTGCGGCTTTACCCGCTTCAAGTTCGGACTCTTCAAACAAATTAAGCTTGCGGCCAATAATAGTTGCCAGGCCCATGCCTAATGGTGCAACCGGAATGGCACACGCCATAGCACCCATAAACTGTGTCTGCCCACTGGCTATCATGCCGACTGAGAACAGGAAGGCAACCTTGTTAAATGGACCGCCCATATCAAAGCCTGCCATACCTCCCAGTACGATACCCAGCAGAACCACGTTACCTGTACTCATGCTGGTTAGCATTGCATTCAGGCCATCCATCAGGCTCGCAATTGGCGCGCCGATAACAAAGATAAACAGGCTAGAGATAAACAAACTACCCGCAATCGGTGCAATCATGATTGGCACCAAAGGCTGGATAAACTTGTGATAGTCAATGCTCACCAACCATTTAACGAAGTAGCCGACTAAAAGACCGGCAACAATTGCACCGATAAATCCGGTACCCGCCTCAGCGCCATAGAATGAGCCGTTATTAGCGATCCAGCCACCAATCAGACCCGGAGCCAATGCAGGACGATCAGCAATCGCGTAGGCAATATAGCCAGCAAGGATCGGGATCATCAGAGTAAAAGCAACGACACCGACATCGAGCACTTTCTGCCACATGCTACCTTCAGGAATAGCCATTCCAGCCTCTGACGGCTGACCACCCAAGGCCAAGGCCAAAGCAATTAACAGACCACCGGTTACCACGAACGGGATCATATGTGATACGCCATTCATCAGGTAACGGTACAAATCCGATCGTGCCTGAGAAACTTTGCTCTCGGTTTGCACAGGGGCATCATCACCTGAACTTTGATAAGGTGCAGCCTGTAGTGCTTGATTAATAAGCCCCTTGCCATCTTTGATCGGTGCTTTCACACCCGTTTTAACCAATTTTTTACCTGCGAATCGAGTCATATCCACTTGTTTATCACAACTAACAATAATGGCTTCTGCACGTTCGATTTCTTCGGCTGTCGGGGTGTTCTTCACCCCGATAGAACCGTTGGTTTCTACTTTCATTTCGTAACCAAGCTCGGCAGCCGCTTTTTCCAGCGCCTCGGCAGCAAGGTAAGTATGAGCAACACCCGCAGGACAACCAGTAACGCCAATCAGCAATCCTTTGTCAGCCGCCGGAACTGCTTCATTCGACTCGGTTTTTTCCAGCAACAGGCTGAGAGCCTCTTGCTCGCTCTTGGCCGACATAAAGGCATCAATAAAGCCGTCTTCAATCAGCTTGGATGACAGCTCGGCCAACACTTCAATATGGTGGTTTGCGCCGCCGTCAGGTGAGGCAATCATGAAAAAAAGTTTGGATGGCAGGCCGTCATCAGCGCCGTATTCAATACCGCTGCGACTTATACCAATAGCCACTGCGGGTTCAACAACTGCACCACTTTTCGCATGTGGCAGTGCAACACCCTCTTCAAAACCGGTATTACCCAGTTCCTCACGCGCATGGATGTCAGCTAAAAACTGTGCTTTGTCGTGAACTCGACCTTGCCTGTGCAGCAAGTCGATCATTTCGACAAAAACCTCTTCTTTGCTTGTCGCCTGAAGGTTCAGGCAAATCAACTGCTCATTAATCAAATTGGTGATCATGAGTGTTCCCCCTGTATTTATACTTTTAAGTTCAGCATTAGTGTTGCCGTTGGGGATATTTTCAGCGATCCGGCCCCACTCTTATAGTGTACCAGAGAGGCATTTACTGGATATTTGTAACACACAAACCATTTTGTGATCCAAGCCTCATCAAGCCACCCATAGCTTGCAAATAACGCCAAAAACACATTAATCAATATGAATCATAGCCTTAAACTAAGAATTTATGTGTTTTTCGTTATTAGTAATCTCTATCTACTCGTATCAAAAAAACTCAAATGCTAGACAGGAGTAACCAAACACACGAGGGAAATAGGCGATTTTTCGTGACCCAGTTCACGGATAATATTCAAATCTTCTTTCTCGGTAGTAACTCGGCCCGGGGCAATGAATAATGATGGCGCTATTTACTGAACCAATAACTAGGTCAATAACTAAGCCGAAATAACTTGGCTGATATAAAAAGAGGTGTTAACACCATGGGCAAGGTTTTCCATGATCTTATCGATACCCTGCTTTCAGAGCGAGAGCACTTCAACCGTATTTGGTTCGCCGGTGATCAGGTAACGCCGCCCCCGTTTAGCTATCAGGTTAACTTTCCCCGTCTGGAGCTGGTGATCAGCGGAGAGTACATTAACGAGCTCGAAGATTCGGAACTTGGGATCACCGAAGTAAAAATCATGGCAGGAGACGCAATATATATTCCGCCTAACAGCTGGAACAAACCCAACTGGGATACGGATTGTTCAGTACTGAGCCTGCTGTTTGGCCGTCGCCAACTTGGCTTTAGTCTCGTCAGCAAAACAAAAGATCAGACTAATTTTCACGATATACAAAAACACAGTATCCAGACACGTACAGGGCACGCCATCGACCATATACTGTCAGCACTCAATGCTCTGTCCAAAGAGCCGCTTCAGCAACCGATGGACGAACACCTGCTACTGGCTCTGATGAGCTATTGCCAGAGCATGCTATCTGTACCTGCAAGTTCTGCCAAAAAACGCAGCGAAGATCTCTATCAGGGGATCTGTATTTACATCCAGGAAAACTTTCACCGGGCAATCAGTCGAGATAGTATTGCCACGCGCTTCAATATCAGCCCCAATCACCTCTCGCGCCTGTTTCGCCAACAGGGCCATATGCGGTTAGCCGATTACATCACCTGGGTCAGGATAGAGCGTGCCAAGTTCATGCTCAAAAAGTACACCTTCCGATTGCACGAGGTAGCCACCCGATGTGGCTTTCAGGATGTGAATTATTTTTTCCGGGTATTCAAGAACAAAACAGGACTTACTCCTTCGGAGTATCGCAGCTCACTGTAAACGGACGAGATAATGTATGAAGAATTACCGCTTTGATCGCTTCCGGCTCAGTATTTTCTGTCAGTAAACGGCAATAATCAGGCTCTAGCAGTGCTTGTGAAAAATGAGCAAAAGCTTCGATATGGGGCCGCCGGGCTGGCGCGGGTAATACCATCGCAATCAATCGAGTCACAGGACCTCGATTTGATCCCCACTCAACCGGTTGCGATAGCTGAATCACTGCCATTGCAGGCTGCTTGATCTCTACTGACATAATATGAGGCAGCGCAATTTCATTTCCCATACATGTCGACGAAATTTGCTCGCGCTCTTGCATCATTTCGAGTAACAGCGCTGGATTGTCAGGGTTGAGCATCTCACATAGTCGGGGCAGCAACATTTCCTTTGCATCACTTGCCTGAATTAGGTTTATCTGCTCTGCTGACACAGCCTGAGTTGAAATAACCATTTCAAAAGGCAGATAAAAGGCGCTATTTGCCTTATCACTACGTACAACACTGCATGCATTACGGTTCTTTTTCTTGCCGCTAGTTTTCACCAACAAGAATTGCTCAGCGACAAAGTCGGTCAGCACCATACAGGCCAACTCAGCATCGGAACCTTCAATAAGCAACTGACACAAATCACCCGGCATACAACCCAGGCTCATGATACGAACCGGCTGTTCGGCATTCGCCTGGCACAAGCGAGTGACATTTTGCATCACCACTACGGCACGAAAATACCCTGCCAGGGTTTTCAACTGATTGAGTTTCCAGGAAGGAATACCTTCATCACCAATAATGAAGGTAATACGGCGTTCGATCATATTTCTTGAATCATCAGCCTCGAATCAAAGCTCTTGGCAACGGCGCAAAACACTAGCAGGATCGGTCAGCACTTCTTCAATGGTGACGCAGTGGATCTTGCTACCGGAAAAACGAGCACGGTGCTCTATTTCAATGTCCGAGGCGATCAATACAACATCCGCCCGGCCAATATCCTGAAAGCTTAGCTGGTTTTCTATCCCCATCGCACCTTGGGTTTCAACCATGATCTGAATTCCCAACGGCTGCGCCGCTTTTTTTAGCTCTGCCGCCGCCATATAAGTATGGGCAATTCCAGTCGGACAGGCAGTAACCGCAACAATTCTCATACATTCTCTATTAATAACTATTGTTTAGGTGATTGTCTCGATCCGGTGCGGATAGTCAAGACATACGGAGAGTTAAACTTGTCTTGTTTATATATAAAAAGGTTATCAATCCTTTATTTCGGTTCAACCACGCTACCTAACGGAAGCACCCTGGCTCGCTCAATTGCTGCAATCAGAGTGTCAGGAGAAAGCAGCGCCTTCTGAATGTTCATTTTCACTTGTCGACAGCGGCTGAATCGCTCCATACCTTCAATGCTGATGTCACAGATGATAATAGCCAGATCTGCCGATGCTATATCCTCTTCAGACAGAACATTTTCCATGCCTAACGCCCCCTGGGTCTCGATCTTGATTCGAAAACCATGCTTTTGTGCTAGCTTTTCCAGTTGTTCCGCTGCCATATAGGTGTGGGCGACGCCACTGACGCAGGCTGTAACAGCAACAAGGCTAAGCTTCGACATAACAATCCTTATTAAATAGGGTATAACGACGTCATTATACCCTATTGGTTTAGCAGCCTAATAATACAAACTGCCTATTAAATCACATCCAATACAGTTTTATTATGACCGTAAACCTCATCCCAATCACTTACAAAGCCAGCAACGCCCGAATCGGTCAAGGGATGCACCAACAGCTGGTCAAAGACATCAGGTGCAATCGTCACCGAATGCGCTCCTGCCATAGCAACCTCATGAACTTGCTGAACATTCTTAAATGATGCCGCCAGCACTTTGGCATCAAGCTGATACGTATTGATCAGGTGAACCATTTCACTGGCAACCTGCGCACCGTTCGAACAAATATTATCAAGGCGGTTGACATAAGGAGCTAGGAACTCGGCACCAGCTACAGCCGCCATCAATGCCTGCTGAGGTGTCAAAATAGCCGTTGCCGTAATCCGAATCCCCTCGATGGCAATCAGTTTCATCGCTTTCAATCCCTGCGGGGTCACCGGTACCTTGACGATAATATCGTGGTCAATTTCACGTAAAGCCTTGGCTTCTTCCAGCATAACTTCGGCGTTCTTGCCCATGACCTGGGCGTGTAGCATCCGTTCACTACCAATCACTTCGCGGATATCCAGCAGTATCTCGCGCAGTGGTCTATTTTCCTTGGCAACGATCGATGGGTTGGTCGTCACACCAGCAAGGGGATACAAATCAACCGCCTTTGC
>Ga0209379_10000798_pt1 | contig 23048 bp, 22 predicted proteins | sample tdDd001_FD_187124 | JGI IMG/M metagenome (GOLD analysis project Ga0209379, IMG submission 187124) | Marine sediment microbial communities from the Atlantic coast under amendment with organic carbon and nitrate - tdDd00.1 (SPAdes)... | ecosystem: Environmental > Aquatic > Marine > Coastal >...
ATCTCTAAGAAGGTGGGGATGGAGGATTCATACAGAGGGCTTCACTCAGGAAATAAAAGTAAGGGTAAGATACTGACATCTATACTTGGATTTTATGACGGTTTCTTCGGACCGGGAACAGGAACATTTTTCATGTTTGGTCTTGTAAAGATCTTTAAATTTGACTTTACTGTGGCCACAGCAAATACCAAGGTCCTGAACTTTACAACTGGATTTGCAGCACTTTTAACCTTTCTGTATAATGGTCAGATAAACTGGAAATATGGACTGTTTTCATCTGTATTTATGGTGGCCGGATCTAAGATAGGAAGTAAGATGGCTATAAAAAACGGGGCTAAATTCATAAAGCCGATATTTGTGGTAATGTCTGTAGTAATGGCAGTAAAGATGATAAAGTAATAGTATAATGAGAGCTTCCTGGAACTAAGCAGGGAGCTTTTTTTAATGGAAAAGATATTTTAAAAATGAAAAAAGAAATACATGATAAATTAGTATAGGTGTAATAAGGATGGTGGAGTATATGGAAAGTGAATATCTGAATGAAATATTAGGTGTATATGAAAAGATAAGACCTGATATCCAGAGAAGATTAGAGGATTTTAAGGAGATATGGCTAGAGGGAAACAATGAGGATATACATGTAGAGCTGTCCTTTTGTATACTCACTCCCCAATCTAAGGCTAGAAATGCATGGGGGGCTATAACTAAACTCCGGGATACAGGAATCCTGTATAAAGGTGATGAAGAGGATATAGTAGAATATCTGAATGTAGTCAGATTTAAAAATAATAAGGCAAAAAATCTCGTAATACTCCGGGAGCAGATGAGGGCTTCCTATGGAGGGGTTATGACCAAGGACTTCTTTTCAAAGTTAGGAGATGTCTTTGAGATGAGGGAGTGGATAGTAAAGCATATCAGGGGAATGGCTCATAAGGAGGCCAGTCACTTCTTAAGAAATGTGGGATTTGGTGATGAGATAGCGATCCTTGACCGGCATATACTGAAAAACCTGGTGAGACTAGGAGTAATAGATGAGATACCAAAGACGATAACTCCGAAAAGATATATAGATATTGAAAAAAACATGGTAAGGTATTGTAAAAAGATAGAAGTACCTATGGATGAATTTGATCTGCTCCTGTGGTACTTAGAAGCAGGAGAGATATTTAAATAATTTGATTTTATAGATACAGCTGAACGGGGTAAATTATCTGAAAAACACTTTGAAGGAGTGATGTAGATGAAGATCACCAAGGAAGGCCTGAGGGACATAATAACCAGGAAGAGAGAGGAAACAAAAAGGGAGCTTTTAAAAACAAATGGAAAGAAACCCAGAATGAAATTTTCAAAGAAGGGTGAGCTTAAAAAAATAAATTTAGATTATGAAGTTTTTCTACAGTAGATAAATTAATAGCAGCTTAATATAAAAAAGGAGTCCGCTTAAGGGCTCCTTTTATAGTTCCTGTCTTCCGTCCATAGCCTTGGAGATAGTAGCGATGTCTGAAAATTCAATATTTCCTCCCATGGGTATTCCACTTGCAATCTTCGTAACCTTTACTCCAAAGGGTTTTAAAAGTTTTGTAAGATACATAGCAGTAGTTTCACCTTCAAGGTCTGGGTTGAGAGCTAAGATGATCTCTGTAATATCTTCAGCAGCAACTCTTTCCATAAGAGATTTGATATTTAATTTATCTGGAGTCATACCGTTAAGAGGGGCGATCTTACCATTTAATACATGATAAACTCCTCTGTAGTTTTTAGCTCTTTCTAAGGAAATAATATCCTTAGTGTCCTCTACTACGCATATAACTTCCTTGTTTCTATGCTCATCTCTGCATACCTCACAGATATCTTCCTCACTGAAGTTGTAACAGATCTTACACCTTTTAGTATTTTCCTTTACCTCTGAAATAGCTTTTGTAAATCTCTCTATTTCAAAGTCTTCCATGTCAAGAACATGAAAGGCCAGACGAGTGGCACTCTTTCTCCCTATACCAGGAAGACGGTTGAACTCATCTATTAATCTTTCTAGTGATTTAGTAGCCACTGGGACCTCCTTAAAAAATAAAAGCTGGCTTTCACCAGCTTTAGATTACTTCTCTGTCTTTGATTTCTGAACTCTCATGATACCTTTGATACCCTTGTTGATCTCTCTTCTTTCCTTACCAAGTTCAGCATTTTTGATGATGTAATCATCTACTCTATCCTCATAGTCAGACTTCATATTCTCGATGATATCATTGATATCCTCATATGTCATATCTGGCTTAATGTATTCATTTAAGTTCTCTAACAGGTCAACTCTCTTTCTGTTGTCTCTGATCTTTCTTTCATTGTCCTGCATCTCTCTTTTGATTTTATTTTTTCTTCTGGTTTTTCTTACTAAATCTAAAACGCTATCCATTATTATCACCCCTTAAAGTTATATTCAGTTTACCCATTAATATTTTATAGCATATATAATTTTTTTGCAATTTATTATTTTGATGGAAAACGCCGCTTAGAAATTTTTAATTAAGAAGGAATTAGATTTTTAATTAGAATGTACTATAAAAGAATTAATTATATCAAAATGCTCTTTTAAATATAGGGGGAACTATGAAAAATTTTTTATTGTTGATGATAATAATCCTTGCAGGCTGTGTGAAAACAGAGGTAGCAGAGAATAGCCCGGATAAAACCAAAACAATTACTGTATGGGACTCCGACTTAAAGCTGCACTATGACCGTCTAAATTATGATGGAAACCCTGTAAAGGGAGCCAGAATGGGAGAGAATAGAATAGAGGAGGAGATCCCTGAGTTTTATGTGGATCTGGTACCAGTGGAGATGGTGGTAGATGAAGTTCCCACAGATGATATAGAGGATATGCTCCTAACTAACCTACAGGAAAAGATAGAAACAGATGAGGTAGAGAGCAAAAAGAGTGAGAAGCTAAAAAAAATAGAGGAAAAACCTGAGAGGAAAAAAATCCCTAAAAAGGTAATATGGATTGTGGTACTAGTAGGTTTAGCTTCCTTTGGAGGATATTTTACCAAGATAAAGAAGAGAGAAGATAAAAGTGAAGACGATAAGAGATAGGAGGTATTACAATGAAATTGTTATTATTTTTATTTTTAACTATACCCATGATAGCTTTTGCCAAAAGGTATGAAGATTTTACCAAACCAACAGATAGTGAGTTAAAAGGAAAACTCACAGGGATACAGTATAAAATAACACAGAAAGATGGCACAGAGAAACCCTTTGCCAATGAATACTGGGATAATAAAAGAGAGGGAATCTATGTGGATATAGTATCCGGAGAGCCGCTTTTTTCATCTAAGGATAAGTACAAATCAGGGACCGGATGGCCAAGCTTTACAAGACCTATAGATGAAAGATATGTGGTAATCAAAGAGGACAGAAAGTTTTTCATGAGACGTACAGAGGTAAGAAGTAAGTATGGAGACTCTCATCTGGGTCATCTGTTTGAAGACGGTCCGGAACCTACAGGACTAAGATATTGTATGAATTCAGCAAGTATGGAGTTTATACCTGTGGAGGAACTAGAGGCAAGAGGGTACGCAGAATATCTAGAAGAATTTGAATAGAAAAAGATCACCTAAAAATTAAGTAATAATGGTCAAAAATTTCCTAGATAAAAAATTAGGAAAAACAAAATGAATCCTATAAACAGTTCTAGCATATCAATCAAAACACACAAGGGGGACTAATGATGGAAAATAACTTAAGACCGCTTAATGAAAAGGAACTTGACGGAATATTAGAAACAATTCTACCCCTTCTTGCAGCACTCAATGCTGAGGGCTACTGCCTGGGAGAAGTGGAGACAGAGGACGGTAAACAGACACATGTTTTTAGCTCAATAGCTGAGGTAACAAAAATGAATACATCTCCAACAGCAGTACTTCCTTTAAGTGAAGCACTGGAGATGATACAAAATTTTTCCGGCAGCGATAGCTTCCAGAGGATAGCTTTTGATAAGATAGGGGATATGATAGTAAGGCTTCTCATAACAGTAAATGGTCTTCAGGATGCAGTGGACAAGAAGTTAGAGGAAGAGGGAGAAGCACAAAAGTATATGATGAATTAAAAAATACAAAGGAAGAAAAGGGGGCTCAGAACCCTCTTCTTTTTTTTCAGCCATTTGAATAATTATACGCTCACTGGGTAAAGGAAGATAGAAAAACGGAGATATAAGGAGGAAGCAGATGAGAAGAGGTATTTTGAGTTTACTGGCAGTTGTTATGTTTATAGGGATGTTTCAAGATTCAGAGGCATTTTTTGGAAAAAAGAAGAAGCAGGATAAAAAGTTTGTTCTTATAACCATGGATTCACTGGATGAGCACTGGCAGTCTGTAAAGAAGGGGGCAGAGGAAAAGACAGAAGAGCTAGAGGGAGTAGAACTGATTTTCAAAGCTCCTGAAGGTAAGGTAGATCCAAATGAACAGATAAAAATGGTAACCGATGCAATAACTCAAAAAGTAGATGCTATACTTATAGCCCCTTCAGACAAGTTTGCTTTAACCCCGGTAGTGGAAAGAGCAGCAGCAGGGAACATTCCTGTAATAATCATCGACTCACCACTGGACAGCGACAGATACCTCTCATTTATAGCCACCGACAACTATGCAGCAGCGGAAACAGCAGCAGATAAGATGGCTGAGTTGACAGGAGCAAAGGGGAAGATAGGTATTATTAACGCCCAGCCAGGTTCCGGAACAACTATAAGCAGAGAGGATGGGTTTAAGGACAGGGTAGCTTCTGAGTATCCTTATATGAAGATAACAGCTATCATGTATTCCAACGGAGATGAAGATAAGGCATCAAATCAGGCAGCAGAGATCCTCACTGCTAATCCCGATCTTGTAGGATTTTATACGGGGAATGAAGGATCTACTGTGGGAGTGGCAAGGGCACTGACTGAGGCTGGAAAAGCAGGGAAGGTTAAACTGGTAGGTTTTGACAGATCAGGAAACATTATGAGAGGGATAGAAGAGGGAGTAATAGATGCAAGTATGGTGCAAAACCCCAAACAAATGGGATATAAGGCTGTAGAGGCAGCTTATAACTTTATTACAGATGGTACAGAGCCGGTTAAATATATAGATACAGGAGTTAAGGTAGTGACAAAGGAAAATATAGAGGATTTAAAGTAGGATAAAAAAAGAGGAGCCGACAGTTAAAACTGTCGGCTCTTTTTTTGTTCTTTAAGAAAATGTAGGATTTGTTTAATAAACTCCAAATAAAATAAACTCTCTCTAGCTAACAAGGGTGCAGCGTCACGTTGCTTTTTATTTTTTAGCTTTAGCTCCTGCTATCCTTGCAATAGGTATCCTATATGGAGAACAGCTTACATAATTAAATCCGAGACCTTCTACAAACTCAATGGAGTTTGGTTCTCCCCCATGTTCACCACAGATTCCTATCTCTAGATCAGGTTTAGCCTGCCTACCTCTACTGCATGCTATATCTAATAGCTCCCCTACTCCTTCTCTATCTAGTACCTGGAACGGGTTGTTTCTAAGGATATTCTTTTCAAGGTATATAGGGAGGAAGGTGTTGGCATCATCCCTTGAATATCCAAAGGTCATCTGGGTAAGGTCATTGGTTCCAAAGGAGAAGAAGTCAGCCTCTGCTGCGATCTTGTGAGCAGTGAGGGCAGCTCTTGGAATCTCTATCATGGTACCTATCTTATACTCTATCTGAGTATTTTTTTCTTTAAAGATATCTTTTATGGTATCTAGTATGATCTTCTTCTGAAGTATAAACTCCTCTACTTCTCCCACAAGGGGAACCATTATCTCAGGAAGTATCTCTATCCCCTCTCCCCTCACAGCAATAGCTGCTTCTATTATAGCTCTTGTCTGCATCCGGGTAATCTCAGGATAGGTATTCCCAAGTCTGCATCCCCTGTGACCGAGCATAGGGTTGGCTTCTCTCAAATGTTCTACCATCTCCTTGACCTTACCGGCTTTGAGATGCATATTAAGAGCGAGCTCCTCCTGCTTTTCCTTGGTGTGTGGTAAAAACTCATGAAGGGGAGGATCAAGAAGCCTTATTGTTACAGGCAATCCCTTCATAGTTCTGAATATCCCCTTGAAGTCCTCTCTCTGGAGAGGAAGAAGTTTTGCAAGGGCCTTTTCCCTTCCGGCAGTGGTAGCCGAAAGAATCATCTCCCGCATTCCCTTTATCTTGTCGCTCTCAAAGAACATATGCTCAGTTCTGCAAAGACCTATTCCCTTTGCTCCAAACTTTAGTGCAATGCTGGCATCCCCTGGGGAGTCGGCATTGGCATAGACCTTTATCTTACTCACTTTGTCAGCCAGGTTTAAGAGTTCTTTAAAGTCTTCCCTTATATCGGCATCTATAGTTGTAAGCTGACCGGAGTAGACGCAGCCAGTGGAACCATCAAGGGATATCCAGTCCCCTTCCTTGTAGGTAACACCGTCTACCACAAAGGATCTTTTCTTATAATCGATAACTATATTTCCGGTACCTGCCACACAGCATTTTCCCATACCTCTGGCTACAACAGCAGCGTGAGATGTCATTCCACCTCTCACTGTGAGAAAGCCCTCAGCCAGGTTCATACCCTCTATATCTTCCGGGGAAGTTTCCAGTCTCACAAGGATGGCTTTTTCATATTTTCCCACCTCGTCAGCAAAGAAAACCACCTGTCCCACAGCAGCTCCCGGAGCAGCAGGTAATCCCTTGGTTATAGGTGTGGTAGTCACAAGGGTTTCCCTTTCAAATACAGGATGAAGAAGCTCCTCCACCTTCTCCACATTGATTCTTTTGAATACTTCTTTTTCATCGATAACCTTATTTCTGTAGAGGTCCATGGCTATCTTAACCATAGCCTCTCCAGTCCTCTTACCAGTCCTTGTCTGAAGGAGCCATAGCTTTCCTTCCTCTATGGTAAACTCAAGGTCCTGCATATCTTTATAGTGGTGCTCCAGTTTCTGCTGGATATCAAAGAGCTCCTTATATATATTTGGAAGGAGTTCCTCAAGAGAGGGATTTTCAAGGCCTCTTTTTGTTTCAGGGATATTATTTCTTTTACCCCATTCCGTAGCTTCTTTTTTGGTTATTTGTCCCGGAGTACGGATACCAGCCACCACATCTTCTCCCTGGGCATTTATGAGAAATTCCCCATTAAAATAGTTTTCTCCAGTGGCAGCATTTCTGGTAAAAGCTACCCCGGTACCACTTTTATCACTTCTGTTACCATAGACCATGGTCTGTACATTGACGGCAGTACCCCATGAATCCGGGATCCCCTCTATCCTTCTGTATATGATAGCTCTTTCATTCATCCAGCTTCTGAATACTGCCAGAATAGCTTCCCACATCTGCTCCCATGGATCCTGAGGGAAGGTATATCCCCTGTCTGTGATGAGCTTTTTAAAGAGTCTTACCATAAATTTAAGATCATCACTGTTAAAATCTATATCACTTTCTATATTAAGCTGTCTTTTGAGACCCTCGATTATCTCCTCAAAGGGATTAGCATCCTCCTTGTTTTCAGGTTTAAGTCCTAAAACCACATCCCCGTACATTTGGATAAGTCTTCTATAGGAATCCCATGCAAATCTGCTGTTATCCATCTTGGCAGCCAACCCTTCCACAATCTCATCGTTGAGCCCTAGATTGAGAACGGTATCCATCATACCAGGCATGGATTTTCTGGCACCGGATCTCACTGAAAAAAGAAGGGGATTTTCAGGGTCACCGAATTTTTTCCCCATGATATCCTCTACTCTTTTGATATTAGGTTCCAGGTCTTTTTTCAGTAGTTCGATAACCTTATCCCTTCCGTTTTCATTGTAGTACTGACACATCTCTGTAGTGATAGTAAAGCCAGGAGGTACAGGTATTCCTATCTTGCTCATCTCAGCCAGGTTAGAGCCCTTCCCTCCGAGGAGTTCCTTCATCTTAGCACTACCTTCAGCTTCCTTGTTTCCGAAATAATAGATATATTTCATAGCATCCTCCTTTTTATACCAGTTCGTTTCACCTATAATTTACCATCTGAATATATTCCTTCCTCCTGATTATCCTCTTTTTATTATTAAGTGAAGCGCAGAAACTAAAAAGGATTCCTGGAAGAATAAAATTACTGTTGATTATTAGGCGGCAACGTCACGTTACTTTTATTGATCTTTTATAAAAGGATTAAAAGGTGTGGAATAACAGTATGAAAATACAATTTTGTTTATAAAAAATTACAAACTATAATCTATATTAAAGGATAAAGTTAAATGGATTCAGATGGTTTATTTAAAGATATGGAGTTTAAAGGGGGAAAAATTGAAGAAGATCAGAGTCTATGAGGTGAAGGCATTTTCCAAGGGGGATATAGGAGGAAATTTAGCCGGAGTAGTTATAGGGGATACAGATGACAGTGTAAAGCAGAGGATAGCCAGGGAGCTTGGATATTCAGAGACTGTATTTGTAGATGGGGGAGGTGATGAAGAAAGCCGTGATTACAAACTTGAATTTTTCACACCGACCGATCAGGTAGATCTCTGTGGTCACGCCACTATAGGAGCTTTTTCTCTTTTGAGAAGCCTTGGTAAGATAGAGGAGGGAGAGTACTGGCAAAATGGTCTTGCCGGAAGGCTCAGGGTGAGAGTAGAGGAGAGTAAGGTACTCATGGAGCAGAAAACTCCTGGATTTTATGGAAGGGCTGACAAAAGAGTCATAGCTAAAAGTCTCGGAATAGAGGAGGATGTCATAGAAAGATTTCCTGTGGAGATAGTATCCACAGGGCTTAAAGATATATTAATACCTGTGAAAAGCCTTGAAAGTCTGAAAAATATAAAGCCTGATTTTGAAAGGATAAAAAAGGTCAGTAAAAGATATGGGGTAGTTGGATATCATGTGTTTTCTTTGGAGAGTCTCGAAGGAAGCACGGCTTTTACAAGAAACTTTGCCCCTCTCTATGATATAGATGAGGAAGCAGCCACAGGGACTTCAAATGGAGCTCTTGCTGCCTATCTGAAAAAGTATGAGATAGTAAATAATAACAGGATGGTATTTGAGCAGGGGGACTTTATGGATAGTCCCTCAAGGATAGAGGCAGAGATAGATAACGGCTGTGTATGGGTGGGAGGCCAAGGTTCTCTGGTAAGAGAGTTTGAACTAGTCTTAACTTAAAAACTTATAGAAGAAGATTTAAATAAAACAAGACCTCTGCTCATAGCAGAGGTCTTGTTTACTTACAGCTGAAAACTTATCTATCTCTTAGCTATCAGATTATTTTAGAGAAATAATCTGATTAAGAATGTAGTAAGAATAAGCATGAAGGCTCCCCCTATCCGGGAAGAGATCTGAGCAAATGGCATTAGCTCCATTCTCTTTGATGCTGAAAGTACTGCAACGTCACCTGTACCACCCATGTTAGCCATACAAAGACCCGCAGTGATAGCTCCCTCTATAGCATAGAATCCGAAGAAGTGACCAATGATTGCAGATCCCAGTACTGCTCCCACAAGAGTAGTAACTATAAGAATCAGATAGATAGGTGTAAAGGCAGAGATAACTGCATCTAAACTAGTGTATGCAACTCCTATTCCCACAAGAAGAGCAGGAGTAAAGTTTTTCATAATAAAAGCAAACCAGTGAGCGGCACATTGCTCATATTCTCTTGGGATTAATCCCAGAGCTTTAACAGCAGCTACAGAAAGGATCATAAGAGCATATGGGTGAAGAGCTATAAACTTTGCTAAGATAGACCCTAAGATAAAGAATGACGTTGCAAATAAAAGTCCCCTTCCAAGAACCTCAGCAGTAAGGGGAATGAACTCCTCCTCAGTTTCTACCTTTACCTCTTCTCCCTTTAACAGCTTACCGTCTCCGCTAAGGCCTTTATTTCTCTTTCCAAGTTTATTTAGAAGCCCACCCATAACAATTGCCACAGCATTACCAAGAGCCACAGCCGGAACCATCATAGATAATAGTTCAGCGGGATCCTTTTGCATAGCATCTCCAAAGATCTGAGCAAGAGGAACAGCACCGGCACCCATTCCTCCTCCCATAATAGGAACAGCAATGTAGAAAACAGCTTGTGTGAAACCGTAACCAAGAAGACTACCTACAACTCCTGTAAGAAGGATAGAACATGTAACTCCTCCAATTATAACAGGAAGGTATCTAAGAGATGCCTTGATTAGAAGGTTCCTGTTCATTCCGAGAATACTACCTGTAATAAGAGCTGCGATATAAAAGTTAAGGAATCCCTCCCCCTTCATAAATGAAGCAATGATACCTTCAGCACTCTCAGGGATAACTCTGTATGTAATAAGAGCTGCTGAGGCAAATATAGCAACGATAGGACCTCCACCAAAATAATCCTTGATAATAGGAGTTCTGTTACCTATTTCATTGAAGATACATCCAAGGATCATCAGCAGGGGAAAAGCTCCCAGCATTCCCTTAGGCAGTGCTCCCAGATACATAGCTCCTATGACTATAATAGTCATAGGAATAAAAAACTTCATCTCTATTCCCATCAGCTTAAAAGATTCTTTTTTTAACTCACTGTTTACTGTAACCGTACTCATAACTCATCTCCCCTTTATTTAAATTTAATGATAATTATACTAGTTTTTTTACAGATTCTGCCACAGCAGGAGCTACCCTTTCATCAAAGGCATCTGGTATGATATAGTCATCCCTTAATTCACTCTCTAAAATAATATTTGCAATTCCAAGAGCTGCAGCCATCTTCATCTCCTCAGTTATCTTCTTAGCTCTGGCATCCAGCGCCCCTCTGAATAAGCCAGGAAATGCCAGGACATTGTTAACTTGATTTGGATAATCAGACCTTCCCGTCCCTACGATCTTAGCTCCAGCTTCAAGGGCCAGCTCAGGCATGATCTCTGGAGTTGGATTGGCCATGGCAAAGATGATGCTGTCACTATTCATAGTTTTAACCATTTCAGGTTTTAGGATCCCAGCTGCTGATACTCCGATAAAGATATCTGCTCCCTTTACAGCTTCAGCCAGTCCGCCGTTTATATTATCGTTGTTTGTGAGTTTAGACAGTTCCCTCGTGAGGAAGTCATACTCCCTTGTTTCATCTTCCCTTGAGATGATCCCGTGAAGGTCCAGAGCAAGGATATTATTTACTTCTAGTTTTTTAATCATCTTGATGATGGATGAACCAGCAGCTCCGGCTCCACAAACTACCACATTGGCATCCTTAAGGTCTCTTTTTAAAAATTTATATGCATTTATAATTCCGGCAACAACAACGATGGCTGTACCATGCTGGTCATCATGAAATACAGGGATATCAAGTTCCTCTTTTAATCTTGTCTCTATCTCTACACATCTGGGAGCTGAGATGTCCTCTAGGTTTATTCCTCCAAGACCTGGAGCAAGAAGCTTACAGGTTTTTATAATCTCTTCTGTATCCTGGGTATCAAGACACAGGGGAATAGAATCTACTCCTCCAAACTCCTTTAATAGGATGGACTTTCCCTCCATTACAGGAAGAGCAGCTTCAGGTCCGATATTTCCAAGGCCAAGTACAGCAGACCCGTCTGTAATTACAGCTACAAGATTTCCCTTAGAGGTATACTTATATACATCCTCCTTATTTTCACTGATCTTTCTGCAGGGTTCAGCTACTCCAGGGGAGTAAGCCAGACTAAGATCCTCCTTATTTTGGACCCCTACCTTTGAAATAACCTCGATCTTTCCCCTGTTTTCCTCGTGTAATTTTAATGATTTCTTATAAATTGACACAACCAACCTCCGTTTTAATGTTGTAATGACTAATAGACGTCATTTATGTTTTCTTTGCGTACTATATATTTTATAAATTAAGTGTAGGATATTTTTTTAAGAATTTAAAGAATAGTAAAAATAATAAAGAGTTATTAAAATAAAAAAAGGTTGCTATTTATTTAGCAACCTTTTTAGTATTTAAAATTTGTGAATAAAGTGGTTTGATCTTAAGGGAAATCTACAATATAAACTTATATAAAAACTGTGGTCTTCCCACACTCTTGTAGCATAGATGGGAGGTGATTCGTCCGGTCTTAACCAGGTGATCTAGGTACTTTTTCACTGTAACAATACTTATATCTGATTTGTCTGAAACCTCCCGGACACTCCACTCATGGCTAGGATTTCCGGTGATAATATTAAGTATCTTAGTGAGGGTGCTGTTTTGTATTCCTTTTATGCTGTCTGTAGTATTTGAGTCATCTATAAGGTGATATTTGTCGATCTCCCTTTGAGTTAACTCCTTTTTTGATCTGAAATTTTCATTTATGGCAATACACCTATCAAGTGATTCTTTTAACCGGTCAAAGGAAAAGGGCTTTACTAAGTAATCTGTTATTCCCAGGTGAAATGCCTGTTCAATATCTTTAGAGGAGTTGGAGGCTGTGACAAATATAACATCACACCAGATCTCCTTCTTCCGCAACTCCTTTAAAAGTTCCAAACCTCTCATATCCGGAAGGAACATATCCAGAATAAGAAGGTCTGCATCATTACTCTTAAAATAGTCCAGAGCCTCAGAGGAAGTTCCAAAGTCCCCCACAAGATGAAATTTATTTAAAGATCTTATAAACTTTACAGTGAGCATCCTAACCATAGGATCATCTTCTACTATTAAAACTTTTAACACTTTATCCCCCTTTTGTAAGCACTACTTTAAATATTTTTTTATCCTCTAACTGATCCAGGTGAATATCACCGTTATAAAATGTAATTCTCTCCATGACAATGGCAAGTCCCTCTCCCCTTCCGCTTCCCTTAGTGGAAAAACCACGGGTATAGATATCTTTGAGATTTTCTATGGGAACTCCCATATCTGATACCTGAATAGAGATCATCTTGTCATCCTCTGATAGATCTAAAGAGATAAATTTTTTCTCTGAGTGGAGGGAAGCCTCTATGGCATTTTCCAGCAGGTTGCCGATTATAATAACAAGATCCTGAGTATCGATGTCTTTATGTTTTTCCAAAAGAAGGGAGGATTCAGAAACTTCAAGGATAACTCCCCTTTCCTTGGCAATATTTATCTTTCCCATAATAAGACCACTTAAAATAGGGTCGGATATAGAGGTATTGTCTATAATGGTTATAGGTGAATTACTCTGAATACTCTGAATAAAATTCATAGCTTCCTCCACTTCATTTAAAGTAAGCAGTCCAAGAATCACATGGAGTTTATTCTTAAACTCGTGGATGTTGGCTCTGAGAGAATCTACGATAAGGTTGACCCCTGTAATCTTTTCAGCCTGCTTTGTAACCATGTTACTGTCCTTTATAGTAAGGACGATACCCATTATCTGATTCTTTTTAGATATGGGGATAAGACTTATAAAGGTACGCTTTTCCCCTAAAAATATCTCCCTGTCATAGATAGGATTGAAATCCTCAAGGACACTATGAATAGATTCCCCTAAACTCTCCCGATACTTGTCTACCTCCATCATGTGGGCAGCCTGGTTTTTTTTGGTGATATCTCCGTCTAAATTTATGAGGACGATTCCCGCCTTTAAAGTTTCAAAGACACTTTCATTTTCTTCATATAGTTTTCCAATTGCTTTTGGCTCCAGACCCTTTAACTCATTTTTTATACTTCTTGAGAGGAGCAGGGTTACCATATAGATAAGAAGAAATATAAAAGAGGTAAGAAGAGACAGACGAATGATGGTCTTCTTCTGAAGATCCTCTATCTTCCAGTAGAGTTTTCCCACTACAACAAAGCCTATCTGCTCCCCTTCAAAATAGATGGGATCAAACCTTCTTAGAGACACTCCCAGTGTTCCTTTAGCTTTTGAAAAATATGATGTTCCTTCATTGATCACCTTTTTTTCATCTCCACCAACGATGTATTTTCCAATGAGGTTAGGGTTCACGTGGGAATATCTCTTTCCTGTGAGGTCACTTATTACGATCATATCTATATCATTCAGGCTGTCTACGATAAGGTCTACCTTCTCCTTCATCTCCTGGCTGTTTCTCAAATAGAGGTTCTTCTGGATAAAGGAATCATTTGCAATTAAAAATGAAACATTTGAAAGACTTTCTTCGGTTGTTTTTTTGTTATTTTTCCATACGGTATTTCCCAAAAGAATTAAGAGTAAAAAAAAGCTTATGAGAAGAAGTACAGATATATATATTCTGATTTTTTTTTCTAAGTTCATATGAACCTTCCCTGAGAATATTTTTTATAGGTTGAAGAAATCTTTTAAATAAACTCCCACTCCGTCTTCATTGTTGTCTGGAGCTATGTGCTCAAACTGTATCTTCATCTCTTCAGGGGCATTTTCCATGACCACTCCCATACCGGCATACTTTAGCATCTCAAGGTCATTGTATCCGTCTCCCATGGCAAGAAGGTTTTCAGAGGTAAGGCCGATACTTTTTAGGTAAAAGTCAAGAGCCTTGGCTTTAGATGATTCACTACTTAATATTTCCAGGTAGTTGGCTGTGGAAAAGGCCTTGTATATTGAGCTGCCAAACTTTTCTTCAAGTTCACAGGAGATCTCCTCTAAAACTGCTCTTTCCCCTATATACATCATCTTGATAAAGTTTAATTTTTCAATATCTTTAAAATCTACAATACTCTCTGTAAGACCGCTTTTTTCCTTGTATCCCATAGCTGTTTCATCAAAGTACGGAATAAGCCACTGATCTCCTATAAAGCCGTGGTGGTAGATGTTTTTTCTCTCCCCTATCTTTACTAGTTCCCTTGAAGTATAGTCATCGAGGGAGGTATTTAGAAGGAAAGTACCATTGGAATCTATAACATTGGCTCCGTTGAAACAGATGATGATATCGTCTAAGTCCAGTTCCTCTCTGAATTTTTTCATGGCATTATAGGGTCTTCCTGTACAAAGGATTATCTGAACTCCTTCCTCCTTGAGTTTTTTAATAATTTCTCTATTAAATACAGATATTTCATGGCTGGAGTTTAAAAGAGTTCCATCAAGGTCCAGTGCAATTACTTTTATATTTGTTTTCATAGTTTATCCTCCGAGGTGTAGTTATTTGAAGTGTATCCGAATTTCAGTATCACTGCATATTATCCCTTAGTTATAACTTAGCATATCCCCTTCAAAAACCTCAAGAAAATTAAGAATGAAAAGATTAAAACCACCGTATAACAAGGTGTAGGAACCCTTGGAGAAGAGGGGAAAAAACAAAATCATGTGAAAGTGATTTTTTTAACTGATGTCCAATGGTGTAGTTTTAGGTCGTAAAAATAAATTTTCCTAGAAAGTTCTAGAAGCGTTCTTAAAAATCATTAACAGAACACATCTATTAATGGTGTCCCTGGAAATTGCGAATAAAAAAATATAAAAGTCATTGAAGTGTACACTAATGGTTAATTTCATACAAAAACTTGACAACTATAGATTATATAGTGTAAATATAAAGTATAAAACAATTGTAAACGTTTTCAGTAAATGGAGAAATAATTATGAAGATGACAGATATAGCAAAAAAAGCAGGTGTTTCCATAGCAACTGTATCCCGGGTAATAAACAATGAAAAGAATGTCAGGGAGGCAACCAGGGAAAAGGTCCAGGAGATAATCAAGGAGTTTGAATATACTCCCAGTGCTATCGGAAGGAACCTTTCTAAGAAGGAAACTAACATAATAGCTGTAATAGTACCGGATATTTCAAACCCCTTCTTTTCAGAGATTGTAGAAGGGATAACCCAGAAGGCAGATGAAAATGACCTGGGAATGATACTCTTTAGTACTACAGAGTCTCCTGAAAAACAGGAGAGGGCATTAAATATGGCTTTGGAGCAGAGAGTGAAGGGGATCATTATCTCTGTAACGAGAGAATCCTATGAAGATAGGAGTGGTCAGCTGGAAAAACTAATAAATAAAGGAATTCCGGTGACCCTTGTAGACAGAGACCTGAAGCACTCCTTCCTTGACGGAGTCTTTATGGACAATATAGGGGGAGCAGACAAAGGGGTGGAATGTCTCATAAAAAGTGGTCACAGAGATATAGCTATCATCACTGGTCCAGCTACATCTAAGCCGGGAAGGGACAGACTTCTTGGATATAAGAGAGCTCTTGCCAGAGAAGAGATAGAGATAAGGAATGAAAACATCTATGAAGGCGACTTCCAGATGGAGTCAGGCTACCAGATAGGATGTGAGATCTTAAAAAGAAAAACAAGGCCAAGTGGTATCTTTATCTGTAACAACCAGATGACCCTTGGGTTTATAAAAGCTATGAATGAGATGGGGTGTTCAACTCCGAAAGATATCTCAGTGGCATCCTTTGACAGAGTAGAGATCTTGGAGTATTTTGGGATAAACCTTACTACCATATCTACTTCAGTAAGAGAGCTGGGAATAAAGGCAACAGAGATACTCCTAGACAGGATAAGCGACAATAAAGAAGCTGTGAAAGCAGATGAAGCAAAAAGGGTCATCCTGTCTCCAAAACTGGAGAAAAGAGGTTCTGAAGAATATATTGAAAGAAAAAACAAGGAGGACATATGAAAAAGATATTAGTTGTAGGTAGTATAAATATGGACTTAGTAACCGTCACAGAGAAAACTCCCAAGATAGGAGAGACTATACTGGGAAGAAGCTTTGCACAGATTCCAGGAGGAAAGGGAGCTAATCAGGCTGTGGCTATGGCAAGGCTGGGAGCCGACGTAGCTATGATAGGAAGAGTAGGAACAGATTCCTTTGGAGATACATTGATAGAGGGTATGAAAAACGATGGTCTGAAGGTGGAAGGAATAGAGAAGGTAGAAGGAGTATCCACAGGGATAGCAAGTATAGTAGTAGATGACAGTGCTCATAACTCTATAATTGTGGTGCCGGGAGCCAACTTTGAAATAGATGAAGCAGATATAGACAGACACAGGAAACTCTATGAGGAAGCAGACATCGTAGTACACCAGCTGGAAACGCCGTTAAATGTAGTGGAATACTCATTAAAACTGGCAAAATCCATGGGGAAGACTACAATACTAAATCCTGCACCAGCTAAGGAGCTTTCAGATGAGATCATAGCTAGTATAGATTACCTTATTCCAAATGAAACGGAACTTGAACTTCTTTCAGGAATGGAAGTAAAAACTACAGATGATGTAATGGCTGCAGCAAAGGTTCTTATGGATAAGGGTGTAAAAAAACTAGTAGTAACTCTGGGATCTAAGGGATCTATATATATAGATGAAAATGAAACTAAAGAAGTAAACGCTTACAAGGTAGATGCTGTGGATACAACAGCAGCGGGAGATTCCTTTATAGGAGGGCTGACAACAGCTCTGGCTAAGGGAGCTACATTTACCGAGGCTATGGAATTTGCCACAAAGGTAGGAGCGATAACTGTAACAAGAAGGGGAGCTCAGACATCCCTTCCAACACTGGAAGAAATCGAAGACTTTGGAGGGAAGAGATAATGAAAAAAACAAGGTTATTAAACAGTGAACTATCATATGAGATTGCAAAGCTTGGACATACAGATCATATTTGTTTATGTGACGCAGGTCTTCCTATTCCGGGAACTCCAAAGAGAATAGATCTGGCTATCGAAAAAGGTGTACCTACATTTATGGGAACACTGGACGTGATACTTTCGGAGATGCAGGTAGAAGAAGTGGTAATAGCTGCAGAGATGGAGAAGGTAAGTCCTCAGCTTTATAGAGATCTTATGGAAAAGTTAGAGGAAAAGTGTGGAAAGGTAGTAATAGAAAAGATATCCCATGAGGGATTTAAGTCTATGACAAAGGAATCAAAAGCAGTGGTAAGAACTGGAGAATGTACTCCATATGCAAATATAATTTTAAAATCAGGTGTTGTATTTTAATCTGGAGGTAGTGTATTGTGAAGGAAAAAGTACTGGGATTAAACAAAATAGTAAAGGAATTTCCTGGAGTAAGAGCTCTAGACGGGGCACAGCTCAATCTCTATAAGGGAAGGGTAATGGCTCTCCTGGGAGAAAACGGAGCAGGAAAATCAACTATGATGAAGGTAATGACAGGTATATATAAGAGAGATGAGGGAGAGATGACTCTCTATGGTAAACCAGTTGAGTTTGCAGGTCCTAAGGAATCACAGGAAGCTGGAATCGCAATAATTCATCAGGAACTAAATCTGATACCTCATATGACTATCGCTGAAAATATCTTTCTTGGAAGAGAGAGAACAAACTTTGGTAGGATAGACTGGAAGGGAATGTATGATGAGGCTGACCAGGTACTGGCAAAGCTGAGAGTAAGTCATTCATCCAGAGAGCTTCTTGGAAAACTAAGTGTGGGAGAGCAGCAGATGATAGAGATAGCTAAAGCTCTTACACAAAATGCCAAGATAATAGTTATGGATGAACCTACAGATGCTCTTACAGATGAGGAAGCAGAAAGCCTCTTCAGAGTAATAAGGGAACTAAAGGAAGAAAATAAAAGTATAGCCTATATATCACACAGACTGAAGGAAGTCTTTGAAGTATGTGATGATGTGACTATAATGAGAGACGGAAAGTTTATCTGTGAAGATGAGGTATCTCACATAGATGAGGATCATATCATTGAAAATATGGTAGGAAGAAAGCTGGAGGATCAGTTTCCAAGGGTAGAGGTAGAGCCAGGGAATGTCAGCCTTGAGGTAAAGGATCTTAAGGGAGAATATGTAGACGGTGTAAGCTTTAGCCTTCGTGAAGGGGAGATACTTGGTATATCAGGACTAATGGGAGCAGGGAGAACAGAGCTTGCTAAAACTATCTACGGGGCATACAGAGCAACTTCAGGAACTGTAAAGATTGCCGGGAAAGAGGTAGTTATAAAGTCTCCGGAAGAGGGACTTGCAAACAGGATCGCTTATGTATCTGAAGACAGAAAGGGTGACGGACTGGTGCTCGGTCTCTCAGTAAAGGAAAATATGTCTATATCGTCTCTGAAATTATTTGAAAACTCCTTGAAGAAGCTGGATTCAGCAAAGGAAGAGGAGCAGGTACAGGATTATATCGGTAAGTTTAATATAAAAACTCCGGGAATGAGTCAGATAATCAAGAATCTAAGTGGTGGAAACCAGCAGAAGGTGGCTATAGCTAAGGCTCTTATGACAGATCCTAAGATCCTTATATTAGATGAACCTACAAGAGGAGTAGATGTAGGAGCTAAAAAAGAGATATATGACCTTATCAATATTCTGAAGAAGGAAGGACTAAGTATAATAATGATATCTTCTGAGATGCCTGAGGTACTAGGGTTAAGTGACAGAATAATGGTAATGTATGAAAATAAAGTGACAGGGGAGTTCCCTGCAAGTGAGGCAGATCAGGAAAAGATTATGAGATGTGCCGTAGGTCTTAAGGAGGAAACAAATGAATAATACAGCTGCAGTTGGAACTGCCAATAAAAAGAAGTTTAATATACTACACAATAAGCCTTTAATAGGACTTATTATATTTTCCATAATTGTCGCATTTTTAAATCCAAGATTTTTATCAGCAGCTAATATATTAAATGTTCTTAGACAGACATCTATAAATGCCATAATTGCAGCGGGAATGACCTTTGTAATATTAACAGGGGGAATAGACCTGTCTGTAGGTTCGATACTTGCCCTTTGCGGAGCTGTATCAGCTAGTCTTCTTGCAGCAGGGCACAGTGCTCTTGTGGCAATAGTGGTACCTCTAATACTAGGTGGTATATTTGGAATGGCCAGTGGAATGTTTATTAGTTTTGGTAAACTTCAGGCCTTCATCACAACTCTTGTAACGATGACCCTATTAAGGGGAGCTACTCTGGTATTTACAAACGGAATGCCTATATCTATAGGGTTTGAAGAAAATACCTACCTCTTTGATGCAATAGGAGCGGGGAGTATACTAGGGATTCCTACACCAATATATATAATGGCAGTAGTTTACCTGGCATCATACTATATCCTTAACCATACAAAATTCGGAAGATATGTATATGCAGTGGGTGGAAATGAGGAAGCTACAAGACTATCTGGTATAAATATAGATAAGGTAAAAGTTAAAGTATATGCTATAAGTGGAGTTTTATCTGCATTATCAGGTATAATAGTAACAGCAAGATTATTTTCAGCACAGCCTACAGCAGGAACTGGATATGAACTGGATGCCATAGCAGCAGTAGTACTTGGGGGAACAAGTCTTGCAGGGGGTATCGGTAGAATAACAGGAACAATAACAGGAGCACTAATAATAGGTGTACTTTCAAATGCACTTAATCTATTAAATGTATCATCATACTATCAGATGATGATCAAAGCACTTGTAATATTAATAGCGGTTTTAATAGACAGAAAGTCTAAAAAATAAAAAACTAAGGGGGCAACAAAATGAGAAAAATCTTAGTATCACTAATGGCACTGATGGTTATCACTACTTCATTCGCATTCTTCGGAAAAAAAGACGAGGGGAAAAAAGTAGGACTAGTAGTATCAACACTTAATAACCCATTTTTCGTAACTTTAAAGGATGGTGCAGAGGCAAAGGCGCAGGAGCTTGGGATCGAGCTTATAGCTCTTGATTCTCAAAACGACCCGGCAAAGGAACTGGCTAATGTAGAGGACCTTATTGTAAAGGGAGTAGATGTAATTCTTATAAACCCAACTGACTCAGATGCAGTGGCAAGAGCTGTAATGTCAGCTAACAGAAGTAAGGTACCTGTAATCACTCTAGACAGAGGAGCTAGCAGAGGGAAGGTAGTAACTCATATAGCATCAGATAACGTAGCTGGTGGAGAGATGGCTGGAGCATTTATCTTAGAGCAGGTTGGAAAGGGTGCTAAAGTAGTAGAACTAGAAGGAATTCCGGGAACTACAGCAGCTAGAGACAGAGGACAAGGATTTAACAACATTGCCAAGGGAAATCTTGAAGTAGTAGCAAAGCAGGCGGCAGACTTTGACAGAACTAAGGGACTAACTGTAATGGAAAATATCCTTCAGGCAGAGCCAAAGATCGATGCAGTATTTGCTCACAACGATGAGATGGCTCTAGGAGCTGTAAAAGCTATCGAGGGAAGCGGAAGAGATATCCTTGTGGTAGGTTTTGATGCTACAGACGATGCAGTAGTAGCTGTAAAAGCTGGAAGCTTAGGAGCTACAGTAGCACAGCAGCCGGCAATGATCGGAGCAAGTGGTGTAGAAGCAGCACTTAAGGTGATAAACGGAGAAAAGACTGAAGAGTTTATTCCTGTAAACCTTGAATTAGTAAAGTAATTTAATTAAAGTAAGAGGGGAGCCGAAAGGCTTCCCTTTCTTATTATATAGGGAACAGTGAAACTACAGGTTGCTTATCTTTAAAAAAAATGACATTAATAATTATGATTCATGCTGGGGGTCACGTTCCTTTTTACATAAAACCTTAAAATAAAGTGAAATTATTAATTATATATAAATGTAAAAGGCTGATCCCGGGATCAGCCTTTTGAATAAAGATATTTGTTTTTTCTAAAATCTTTTATCTATTGATCTCTTTAGTGATTAGTTTTGCCAGGATAAGATAGTTATCCCAGGCAGGGTTTTTCTTCTTATAACCGTCATCACTATCTGCGGTAGATGGAAGTCCCTCTATATCAAGGAGGTTCTGAGTGGAAACCACTCTTTTATTCAGCTCATCCATCTGTACATTAAAGCCTGTTCCTGAAAAATCAGCGTATTCTACACTATTATATTTAGACTGTCTGTAAAACTTCTTTAAGTCCTTGTAGAGGATATCTTTTTTATTTGGTGCAAGAAGCTCATCATATCTGCAGGAGATTATTTTTTTATTTTCTATGACTATCTGCAGATTACCGAAGATCCCTCCTCCAAAATTTTTAGTAAGACCATAATATTTTTTATGAGACGGGGACTTTATACTACCTTCAAGATCCTTTAGAAGGGGAAGCATGGAGTTTTCCACACTGTGGGTACAGCCGGCAAGGATATCGAGATCTCTGCTAAGGGACTGCTTTTCAATAATCTGCTTTTCAATATCTATAATGACCTCAGCCCAGGATACCCCATCCTCCTCAGCCATATGGAAGTTGTATTCAGACAACCTTTTGGAGATTCCCTGATAATATCTGCTGGAAGAATTATCTCCTGATATCTCATTGTATTCCACCTTTATAATTTTTCCATTATTAATTACACCCTCAAGGACAGCTTTTTTCCCATTGGGAGAACTTTTTTCAACCCTATAATAATCACCTGAGATAAGACCAACAGATGGAAGGGCGTTCCAGTAGGGAGTGGAGTTCTTTAAAAAATTCCCCACAAGAGCTATAACTATAAGGGGTAATCCAAATATGAGAACCTTAATCTTTTTATTCATATACTCTCCTTTTAATTTAAATATTCAGGTATAGGTTATATCCTTTTATAGGTAAAGTCAATTAAATTATCTGGAAAAGAGTCGGAAGGGATGTGATAAAAATAGTAGTAAATAGTAGTTAGAGAAAGATTACAAAAAAGGGAGGGAAAGAGATGAAAGTTCTTTGTATAATAAGCACTCCAAAACCAATAGAGAAGTCCTATGGAAAAAAGATGATAGATGTTTTTTTAGATGAATATAAAAAAAAAAATCCTGAAGATATAGTGGATATACTAGACCTCTATGAACAGCAGTACCATGCCCTGAAAAATGAGGATATAGAGATGGCCATTAATGAGGGAAGAGGTCTTATGGTTGATGAAGCTAATAAATTTAAGTCCTATGATAAATATATAATAGGAGCTCCCATGTGGAATCTCACGATACCTGCTGCTTTAAAATCCTATATAGACCATATTGTAACTGCCAATGTGACATTTAAATATAATAAATTTGGAATACCAACAGGTCTCTTAAGGGATAAATCAGTTTTTTATATAGGGACAAGGGGAGGATACTATCCGTTTCCTATATCTTTATTTGCCCATGATGTATCATATACTAAATTCATATTAAAGTTTATAGGGATAAAAAAATTTAAAAGCTTTACCCTGGATGGGATAGACCAGAAACCTGAAAAGATAGAAAAGAATTTTCCAAAGGTCCAGGAAAAAATAAGAACCTATGCAAGACAATTTT
>Ga0209379_10000800_pt1 | contig 23004 bp, 23 predicted proteins | sample tdDd001_FD_187124 | JGI IMG/M metagenome (GOLD analysis project Ga0209379, IMG submission 187124) | Marine sediment microbial communities from the Atlantic coast under amendment with organic carbon and nitrate - tdDd00.1 (SPAdes)... | ecosystem: Environmental > Aquatic > Marine > Coastal >...
TGAGACCCCTTAGGATAAATATAATTCTTCTGCCTTCTTACTTTTAAAATATATAAAAACTCATATACAGTTCAAAAAATGCAAATTAAAAAAGCCCCGTAGGGCCTAAAGTTAGTTAAAAAGGTTTAATTTATATCCTACACCGGCTCCGTACATAACATCTTGACCGTCTGAAGTAGATACATTTGCATTAACTCTAACACTTTCATTTGCTTGCATAGCTAAGCCGATAGCCACCGCTTGAGCGTTACCATATCCACCTACACCCGCTCCTATACCTAAATCACCTTCACCTAATTCCGGATAAACTATAGAAGCTGTAGCACCTGTCATAGCAAACCCTCTATTCATTTCACTTTCCAGTGAAGTAAGTCTATTTTCAACTTTTCCTATTCTATCTGAATTACTTCTAATATCATACGTATTATCATCCACTCTTTTATTAGTTTTTTCAATCTTTTCTGAATTTTCTTCACTTTTCTTACTTACTTTTTCAGCTACTTCCTTAGCATCTTTAATTTCCTCAGTGTTCGTCTCAACCTCTTTATTAACAGCAATTATATTCCTATTATTAACTTTTCCAACTTCAAGGTTTGAATTAGCCAGGTCAGCAATCCCCTTCATATGACCAACTGACCTTGCACCGCCTCTTTTCAAAGACTCTATATCTCCTGAATTTTTTGTTACACTACCTTTTAGTTCTTCATAATCACTACCTATCACTGTTGTAGATAAAAGCACCACCATTAAGATCACATTAAAAAACTTCTTTATTTGTTAACTCCTCCTTAAAAACTGTTTAATATTATACCACTTAAATTACTGTATATCAACTTTTTTTATAATGATTATCTTTGTGTATTGTTTACAATGAAAAACGGTGATTTTTCAAGCACCATCACCTTAAATCAACTATTTAAATAATTCATATAGTCGATATTCTAATCATTTTTCTAATTTTAAACTTAAAAAGTTGGGATTTCAAATCTATACTTTCCTTAAAAATAAAAAAAGAGAGCCATAAGGCTCCCTTGGAGTTTAAAATATATAGTTGATTCCTGTACCAGCTCTGTATATTACATCTTCCTCCACTATAGGAGAGTCATCCACTTCACTACTGTGCTTCTCTACCCCTACAAATCCTATTAACTGAAGGTTTTCAGATAATTTGTAGTTAGTGGCAAGATCAAATGCAAATGCAAAACCGCTTCCCGCTTCATACTTACCATCTATCTTAGAGTTTCTTCCCGCTTCATCTTCTGAAACACCAAAGTAGTAATCTAAGTAGTTATCATTGAAATATGTAATTGTCGCTCTTGGAACTACTACCATCTTATCAGTTACAGGATATGCTTTAAATGCAGATACTCCAGCATGTCCTCCCTCTTCTCCATATGTTGTATTTACCTGAACCTTCAGACCATTTAATCCGGTATCAAATAATACCTTTAGTCCTCCCTCAGCCTGATACTCTCTGTCATCGATATTTCCATAACCCTTGTCCATGTCGGATCTTTCTACATTAAATCCTCCCCATGGATTGAAGTATGCACTTACAGTCATACTTTCATTTTCATACATATCATAACCTATAGACAGTACGCTGTATCTTACATCTCCTGATCTCATATAAAATTTATCATACTCAAAATTCATAAATGGAATAGGTGATGTTGTTCCCCCCACTCCCTGGTATGGGCTAAGCTGATACCCTGCTCCCGCACCTAAAGAAAGGTTATATCCTTCTGCTGCATACACTCCTGTAGATAACAGAGCTGCCGCTCCCAATGTAAGTAGTACTTTTTTCATCTTTTGTATCCTCCTTGTTGTTAAAAAAAATTCAATACCTATATTATAGAGTTTCCATATGAATATTAAAAGTGTTTTTTGTTAAGATTCCATAGGCTTTTAAAAGAAAATTAATATTCTCTTATTTCTAAAGGGATACAGTCATACTGCTAAAATAATAATATTTCTATATATTCGGAAACAGAGGTGTCAAATGTGAATTAAGTTTCAATTTTAGAGTTAATTTCCACCTGAAAATCCTTCTATTTCCTATATATCACTTCTTTTTAATATTATTGCCACCACTTCTTCCAGATATTTTTTTGATACTTCGTCAAAATTATCATATTCAAAACTATCTATATCCAGGACTCCTATAAGCTTTCCGTCCTTTACCATAGGTACGACAATCTCTGAATTAGAAGCTACGTCACAGGCTATGTGTCCAGGAAACTTATGAACATCCTCTACAACATAGGTTTCTCTGTCACTTGCGGCATTTCCGCAGACTCCCTCTCCCAGTTTTATCCTTACACAGGCTGGTTTTCCCTGAAAGGGACCAAGTACCAATTCCTTCCCGTCGTAGAGATAGAACCCTGCCCAGTTTAAATTTTCTATCTTAGAGAAAAGTACCGCTGAACTATTGGCCAGATTTGCTATAAAATCCCCTTCACCTTTTAATAATTCATCTAAAAATCTTACTGCCATTTTATATTGTTTTTCTCTCATAACTCCTCCTTTTGTTAAAATTGTTACTTTTTTGTTTCGAGTACAATTCATAATCAGAGTATATTGCATTTTTATTCCATAGTCAATAAGGGAGTTAAGCAACGTGACGTTGCCCCTTAGATAACTAAAATAAACTATGGCATGGAAACTAGTCGATTATATAAGTTTATTCTTTTTCAAAAATTTTATACTTTCCTTAAAAATAAAAAAATCAGCCTTTTAAAGCTGCTTTTTTATATAGCCTTTTTATTATAATATCTTTTATCACCCTGCTCACAGACACCTGAAATAATATTATATAATCTTTATAACTATAGCTATCCCTATTACTATAGATAGTATCACTCCTATAAGACCATATCTGCTGCTATAAAACCTGCCTCCGCTAATTAAAAATATAAATCCCAGAACCAGACCTATGATTCCTCCAATTATTTCAGCAGTTAAAATCTTGAACATAAACTCCTCCTATAACCTTCCTTCCCTCTGATCTTTAATATAAGATTTAAGGAAAACTCCTCTCCATTCTGTCTGATCTTTTTCCCTGTATCAAAGCCTAAACTTTAAGTTCTCTCTCCCAGATAATATTCTTGCTATCTTTTACATATCTTTTACACAATTTAAATACTCAGACTACACCCAGGGTTTATTATACTAACTAAGGAGGTGGTAGGATGAATATTAAAGGTAAATTCTTTGATCTTGTAACTATGGAGCATGAGTATAGAAATATCCACAAGCTTTATGTAATTATCAAGGAAACATATATCCAGAATGGAGTTTATGTAGAGTACTACTAAACCCATTTTCAGAAGAGGGTCTTAACCTCTTTTTTTAGTTTCTGCTTTTTACACTTTTCTTCTACTTATCTATCTCCAGAAGCCTGTCCTTATACCTTCTTATCCCCATAGCTCCAAGAGGTGCTGTTACTACTATGGCCAGTACCGCTACAGCCAGTATTATCTCTCCCTCAGGCAGTCCCATAGCAAGGGGAACTCCTCCTATTGCCGCCTGCACTGTAGCCTTTGGGCTATATGCTATCTTACAAAATATCTTTTCTTTAAAGTTCAGACCAGATCCTGCCAGAGATATACTGACTCCTATCCACCTTCCCACAAGTCCGAGAGCTATAATAAGAAGACCTATCCCTCCTGAACTGAAGATTACCCCTAGATTAACTGCTGCTCCTATGAGAATGAACAGTAGTAGTTCCGCAAGTACCCATATCTTATTAAATTTTGCTGCCATCCGTCTTGCAAGATCATTATTCTTTTCAAGGATAACAAACCCCATTGCCATTATTCCCAGAAGACTTGCAACGGGAATCAATTTCAATTCTTCAAATCTATGAAAGAAGATCGCTGTTACCATAAATATTATTGCCTTTTTAGTGTCTCTCATATGAAAGGTTGTAAAGATCTTTAATAGCAGGTAACCAAGGATGGCACCTCCTACCACTCCTATTATTATGCTCATGGGAATATCAAGGAGCTGTCTCACTACATTTACATCATTACCCAGGGCTATAGTAAGGAATGACCCAAACAGTGTAATGGCAAATACATCATCTATCGATGCTCCCGCTAGGATAAGAGTAGGTATCTCCTTTTTCTCTCCATATCCTCCCTCCTTTAGTACCAGCATCTCAGGAACTATCACTGCAGGAGATACAGCTGCTATAACAAAAGCCAGAGTTCCTGCCACCGGAAGAGACATCCCTACTATATAGTGACAAAATAAAGTTATCGCTGCTCCCTCTACAAGGCACGGAAGAGCTGCCATCTTTACAGCAGTGACCCCTATCTTATTTAATACCTCTTTATTTATACCCAGTCCTGCTCTTATTAATATCACTATAAGAGCTGCTGTCCTCAGTTCCGAGGACAGGTGGAGCACCTCATCTGATATAAATAACCACTGAACTCCTTTATAACCCTTTTCCATAAAAAAATCCCTGGTATAGGGTCCCAGTATTACTCCTGTAAGCATCATTCCCAATAGGGGTGGTAGTTTTATCTTTTCAAAGCCTCTGGCTATTATCATAGCCACTATAATCATAAGTGAAATATTAACTAGCATATCTTCCCGCCCTTCATCTGATTTTTTTATAATTTAGCTTTTTAAAGCTACTATTAATATCCCTTAGTTATCTATAAATTCCTTTTTTCTGCTTATTATCTTTCACAGAGGCGCCTCCCTTTACTCTGAAAGATCCTCAATATAACTCCTGTACCTTTTTATATCCTCCACCTCTATACAGCCCCTCTTTTTTATAACTATATTTTTTTCTACCAGTCTTTTTAATATTCTCTGAAAGGTTCTCATATTTATATTCAAAAGTTCCGAAAGATCGGCCAGAGTCTTATATCTCAGTATATAGTTGTTTCTTTCAAGGTACTTTAAAAAGTACTTCTCATCTCCATATCCAAGACGTATAAGAGCTGCCTCCTCATTCTTTTTTATCATATCTGCCATTATCCTTATTACTTTTCTTAAAAGTGTAGGTGATGAATACTCACCTTCTATCATCTTTCTGAAAGGAAGCTCTATAACTATAGCATCTGTATATGCATGGGCATCATACTCCACCTCTGTCCCTAAGATTGAATCAGGTATTCCTACCCACTCTCCCTCAGAACTCTCCCAGAAAAATTCTCTTCCGTCTTCAAAATAGGTTGTTAGTTTCACCCTCCCCTTTAATATATACCAGGCCTTACCACTTCTGTATCCATAAATCTCTCCGTCATCTCCTGATTTAACTCTCATCACTTTTACTTCCTCAAATAGCGGTAGATCTATAAGTTCTTCTAAGTTCATCTTCTTTAAAATGCTTTTTTTATCAATCATAACTCCTCCACATTACTTCCACTTTAGACTTTAATTCATTTTACTAGAAACCAAAGGGTTAATCAATGATCTTCCATTCACCTCTGAAACTTTTTTATTTTCAACACCAAAATATTATTCCAGCTAACTTTTTTTAAATTTATAAAAAATAATTTATCCTTATGAAAATAATATCCTCTCATTTTTAAGTTAAATGTGACTTTCCTCTGTATCTTTTATTTCTCTTACCTTGTTTTCTATAGATTAAATATCGCTTAAAAATTCATTAATCTCTATCTTAACTTATATTAAGCCCCGACTCAAATTACTTTAATCCTAATTTCGTATTTATTATATACAATAAATATAGATGATATCGTTAACTTTGAAAGGAGTTTGATTATGAAGAAAACTATACTTTTAATGATGATGTTTATAACTACTATTGCACTTGCAGGTCAGTCAGGTTTAGCACAATATAGATATACTCAGGGAAACTACTCCCTTGTTGTAGCAGACAGGATGGAATTTGATGCTTTAGGTAGTGATTATGACAGAGAGTTAGCATTTATGGAGCATAGGGGTGGAGCAGATGTAGCTACTGGTCAGGCTGGATATGATGATTATCTCTATACTACAAACTACTCAAAGATAGCAGCGGAAGAGGAATATGCTACAAGGATGTCCAGAGGAAATGTGATGGATGAGAATTTAGTAACCGGACAACCTGGATATGATGAATATAACTATAGTAAGAACTATAATAACTGGCTCAAATAGACTTATCCTTCTTTTTAAAGAGTTTGGATATAAATCTTCGGTAATAGTACCGAGGATTTTTTATTTTCTCCTTGAAAAAGATTAAAAAATTTTATAATGTATTACCTATTCTTTCTCTAATCTACATTACTCTTGTTTATTCTAAACTATCTTGTGGAAACTAGTCGGTTATATAAACCTCTTATTTTTATAAAATCAATACTTTCCTTAATAACAAGAAAAGATGCTATGCCTCGCTTTGCCAGAAATCAATGATATTAATGATTATGATTATGATTATGATTTATAGTACTCAGTTAATTTTTAACTGAGTTTCAATATATCTGAAAATTTATAATTTTTTAAAGTATAAAAAAATCCTCCTCAGCTCACTTTGATCCACCACAATCAAAGTGTAACCCGAGAAGGATTTTAAAACACAGAACTATTTATTACCGTTTACTTAATCTTTTTTACTTTAAGGTTTGCTTTAATGGTCTTTCTCTTATTACATCACTTACTTTTCCTGCACGTAATAAGTAACTATCTGTTTTATGTCCCACAAGCTTAGTTACTTTCCTTGAAATACCTATGGACTTATCAAGGTCTATTCCTGTTTCTATTCCCATCTCATGCAGCATGTGTATAAGATCTTCTGTACACACATTACCGCTGGCTCCGGGAGCATAAGGGCAGCCTCCTATTGCTGAAAAAGCTGCATCAAACCTTGTCATCCCCACACTCATTGCACTTAAGATATTGGCAAATCCCATATCCCTTGTGTTATGAAAATGAAGGTTCCATGTAATATCTTTATATTTTTCCAGAACATAAGCTGATTTTTCCCTTACTTCCTTTGGGTTAGCCATTCCTGTAGGGTCACTTAATGAAAGCTCTGTGATTCCAAGTTCAACAAAAGCATCTATTATAGGAGTTATCTGCTCCATAGATATATCCCCTTCAAATGGACATCCAAAAGCTGTGGATATAGCTGCAGATACATCTAGTCCTGCTGACTTTGCCAGATCATAACACTCTCTAAATCCCTTTACCGAATCCTCTGGAGTTCTGTTAAAGTTATTGAGGTTATGAGACTCACTTGCAGATACAGTTAGCTTTACCTTCTTCATCCCTGCATCTATAGCCCTTTGGACTCCTCTTACATTTGTCACAAGAACTCTTAACTCCACACCTTCAGGTTTATCAATAAGCTTATAAACTTCATCTGTATCAGCAAGGGCGGGGATTGCCCTTGGATGTACCAGGGATCCCACTTCTATTGTTTTTACACCTGAATCTATTATGTCGTTTATAAGATCTGCCTTATCCCTTGCAGAGAGTATCTGTTTTTCATTTTGCAGCCCATCTCTTGGGCCCACTTCATTTATATGTATTCTTTTAGGAAAATTCATCTCATCCCTTCCTTAACTATGTTGTTTTATGCTTAGACTTAAATACCTCTCCGCCGTAGTGTACACCACCTTTTACGTTTTCCTTTGGTGTATAGATGTCGTTTATATTCCATACTCCGTCGGTAGGTACCGGAATATTCTCCATTGGTACATCAATTAGATATGGCTCTCCACAGTTTATAGCTTCTTCCAGTACTACCTTAAACTCCTCAGTGCTTGTAATCTTCTTACTCTTTACACCATATCCCTTTGCAATCTGTGCAAAGTCTGTTTCATATCTTTCACCTGATGCTGTTGTGAACTGAGTTCCGAAAGTATGGTCGTAGTGCCCCTTTGTAAGCCCTGCTATAGTTCCAAAACAGTTATTGTTCATTACTACCCAGATAACAGGAATTCCCTGCTCTACAGCTGTAGCCATTACTGAAGGGTTAGTTCCAAATCCTCCGTCTCCCACAAGAGTGATAGCCACCTTACTAGGGTCACCTAGTTTTGCTCCCAGCACTGCAGCAGGACCAAATCCCATTGTAGCCAGTCCGCTTGGGTGGTGAATTGTCCCTGGAATAGAGATATCAAACTGCTGTCCCATTCCGTTTTTATTCCACCCTACATCTGTAAGGATTATACCATCTGTAGGAAGTACCTCTCTTACATCTGTAAGGATCTTCTGAGGCGTCATAGGAAAACGCATATCCTCACAAATAGGTGCATTTTCTTCTTTAAACTTCTTTTTTGCGCTAGCAATAGCTTCTCTTAATTCAGGTCTGTCTACTCCTTCTGGTTTTATTGCTCTAACTTCATCAATAATAGCTCTTAAAGCTAATTTTGCATCTGCCATAGATCCCAATATTACAGGGTAGTTTCTTCCTATTTCCACAGGATCGATATCTATCTGAATTAACTTTGTTTTATTTGGAATATCAAATGTTACTCCCTCATACCATGAGCTGCTGTCTGCTTCTGCAAATCTGCTTCCAATTCCTAAAAGTAAGTCTCTACCTGTTGTAATACTGTGGACAAATTCTGTTCCCCAGAATCCTGTCATACCTACCTGTAGAGGGTGGCTGTCAGGTATACATCCCTGTCCCATAAGAGTTCTTGTTACTGGGAGATCTAAAAGTTCAGCAAGCTCCGATAGCTCCTCTGTTGCCTGAGATAGAAGCACCCCTCCTCCAGCATGGATTCCTGGGTTCTTTGCATCTACAAGCATTCTAGCTACTTTTTTAGCAATTTCTTTATCTAAAGAAGGTTTTGATACATCTGTGATACTGTTCATCGCTCTTTCAAAGTGCTTAGTATCTATCTCCTTTGAGAAGATATCCATAGGTACAGATACTAGTACCGGTCCTGGTCTTCCGCTTTCTGCTAATCTGAAGGCTCTGTCTAAGATATCTCCGATAGCTTCTGGATTATCAACTCTCCATGCTCTTTTTACAAAGGGCTTATAGATCTCATACTGAGATCCGTCATTATGGTGATAGATCTCCTGATGCGGGTGCTTTCCATAGTAGTAACTAGGTACGTCTCCAGCGATTACGACCATTGGAATACTATCAAGAGCAGCGTTTGCTACACCTGTTGCTGCATTGGTAAGCCCTGGTCCTAGATGTGTTAAAAGTACAGAAGCTTTCTTAGTTACTCTTGCATATCCGTCAGCTGCATGAGCAGCTACCTGCTCATGTCTTACTGATACAAAATTTAACTTACTACCTTCTATAGCATCTAGCATTCCTATTACTGTATGTCCACATAAACCAAATACATGTTTTGTTTCCTTCTTTACAAGATAATCCACTATTTGCTCACTGATTAGTTTTTTCATTGTTAATTCTCCTCGTTTACTTTTCTAGTTCTGGGTTGTAGAATTTTCCGAATAGCTCTTCATCACTAGGTCTGTCCTCTGCAATTGGCTCAGAAACCCATGTATAATTTAGGTAATGTTTTAAGTTTACATTTTCGTTTGTTACGTTACCACCCCATGTACCACACCCTAAAGATGAAGTCATAGGCATTCCGTTAGTAAATGATCCGGCATTAGCCTTTGATTGCGGCTGTCTTACCATCATTCTACTTACTGGAGCTAGCATTGCAAGCTCATGTATGTGATCATCGTTGTGAGAATAGATCCCGCAACTATGTCCTTTTCCTTTTACGTCATATATCTCTTTTATCATCTGCAGACCGTTTTCAAAGCCTTCATACTTATAAAGAGCTAAAAGTGTTGTCAGTTTTTCATTTGAGAAGAGGTGTTCCTTTCCGATCCCTTCTCCAACTACCATTACAAACTTTCTGTCTTCAGGAATTTCAAATCCTGCTTCCCTACAAAGTTTTTGTGGCGATACCGCTACAGTTTCTACTCTTCTGTGTCCTTCGTCATCCCACATAGCTTTTTTTAATTTTGCTCTTTCTTCTGTATTTGCAAGGTATGCCCCTTCAGCTATAAGAGCCTCTACTATCTCATCGTATACTCTGCTGTCGATAACTAAGTTTCCGTCTGCAGAACATCCAGAACCAAAGTCACTTGTTTTACTCATTCTTGTATTCTGAGCTGCTTCTTTTACATCAGCTGTTTCATCTATAAACATTGTAGAGTTTCCTGCTCCCACTCCGTAAGCTGGCGTTCCACTACTATATGCTGAATGAACCATTCCAGGTCCCCCTGTAGCTAAAACAAGATCCGCTTCAGCCATCAGAGCCTTTGTCATTGGAATATTTACATTCTGCAGACACTGGAATACATCAGCTGGTGCTCCCTGCTCTATCATAGCCTGTCTCAATACCTCTACAGCTTTATATGTAGTTTTTTTAGCTCTTGGATGTGGTGAAAATATCACTGTATCCCTCGCTTTTATTGCATATATTCCTGTTCCTCCGGGAGTTAAAACCGGATTTGTAGTAGGTACTACTGATGCTATAAGCCCTACTGGCTTAGCATACTTTTTTATTCCCTTTTCAGGGATCTCCTCTACCATACCAACACTTTTTTCTCTTAAAGCATCTCTTAAAATTCCTTTTATTTTAAATCTCTTATTAAATCTTCCCTCTCTGTCACCTAGTCCGCTTTCATCTACCCCTTCTCTTGACAGCTGAGTGAATGTTGTTTTATTTGCCAGTGCCCAAGCCAGTGCCTGTGCAAGTTCATCTACTCTTTCCTGTGAATAACCCTCTATTTCTTTTTGCGCTACCCTTGCTCTTTTGATTGCCTCATCCAGCTCTTCTCTCTGGACCTGAGTTAACGGTTTCTCCATTCTTCCACTCCTTTTGTTCTGTATAGTTAGTTTTTTATATAATATAGTTTAGTTACTCTGATACTTACCTAGATAATCTTTAGCTTTTGTCAGACATCTTCTTGCATGTTCTGCATATCCAAACTCTTCATGTCTTTCGATATGCGGCAGTTCTATTGAAAATACCTGTTCAGGCATCCTGTTAACTATACCAGCTATATCTATAGCCCCTTCCCCTACATAAAGTCTTTCATCTCTTCCAGTATGTATAAGCCCTTCCTTATCTGTTGGGATTTCAGGTGGTCCGTCACAGAGATGGATAAATGCATATCTATCTTCTGGGATCTCATCTAATTCATTTACTTCTACTCTTGAACGGTGGAAGTGCAGTGTATCTATCATATGTCCTATATTGTCTTTATCTATCTTTTCAAAAAGCTCCTTGGCTTCCTTAAGATCCTTTACTCCAGCCCATGTTACAAATTCAAAGGCTACTTTCAGGTCATATTCCTTGGCGATATCACATAGTTCTGCCATCTTTTTTGTATAATATTCCTTATCGTCTGTCCAGATGCTACTTAAGATGTATTTAGCACCTAGCTCCTTTCCTACCTGCATAGCAGGTCTGTAGCTTTCTAGGTCTACTCCATCATATATTCTTGCAAGTTCTATATCGTGTACTTTTATTCCTGTATTATCTAGAGCTTCCTTAGTTTGTCTAAGCATCTCTTCATTATTAGCCAGATCATAGTTTGGTTCTCCTGGTAGACCCATATATATTGGTCTTATAGATACATAATCATATCCTGTCATGGAAGCTATATATACCATCTCAGGTGGTGCACATCCCAGCACTGTAAGATGAGCTAGTGAAAATTTATTGTCCATACTTATTTCCCCCTATAGTTTTATATTAATATTTCAAGAAGATAGACTGTCGCAGGTATCACCACTAAAGATATTACAAAGGTTAGTATGAGCATCTGTGATGCAAACATCTGCTCCTGTTCATCCTTTGAAACCAGCACTACAAACTGTGTTGGAGTAGGAAGGAGAGATTCTATAATAAATACCTTTGCCATTAGTACTAACAGTGAGTGTTTAAATATAAATATTTTTACATATATAATTACCAGAACTGGTAACAATGAATACTTCATTAATAAAGTGAGTAATATTCTTCTATTAAATTTTATATACCTTCTATATTCATATAGTCTGTATCCAACAATTATCATTGCCAGTGGGGTAGTCACTCCTGACAGATAGGAGAGAAGATCATAGATTCCCTTCTGCATAGGTAGTTTTGACATTACAAATAATATTCCCAGGATAACTGATACTATTGGTGGATTTACTATATTTTTAATATTTGTTTTTTTATTTTCAACCTTACTGTTAAACATATTATTTGCAATGAGCCATAGTGGTATAGAGTTGCAGAAATAATACATCATCACATATATAATTGCTTCCTCTCCAAAAATTGCTATACATACAGGCAATCCAAACATCAGAGTATTAGTAAAGGTAGCCAGGGAAGCACTACTTATTGCTTTTAGTTCCTCCCTTAGCAGCCTCTTGAATATAAATAGATTGATGTAAAGTACAGATACTACCAATGTAAATAATCCCATGATCACCAGTATATTGCTGGTAACCAGATCTATATTCAGCCTGTCATATATTCCTACAAACAGCTGAGCAGGAAGGGTTATATTAAATACTAGTTTATTCAACTGATTGACAAAATCTTTATTGATCCACTTTGATTTATTAAGCTTTGCCCCTATCCCTATTAATCCATACATGGAGATTATTACATCGATCAAGTTATCCTCCTAACTTCTCTCTATGATTCTCTTTACCTACTATATCTTTTATTATCTCTCCCATGGTATCTACGGGAGCTTCTCTGGTTGTCCATATCTCATAGGCTAGTGCCCCCTGGTGTATAACCATTCCCAGTCCGTTTATCACCTTACACCCTTTCTTTTCTGCTTCTACGAGCAACTTTGTTTTTAAGGGGTTATAGGTTAGATCACAGACTATGAGATCATCTTTTATGTCACTTATTTCACAGGGCATTTCTTCCAGGTCCGGATACATCCCAAGACCTGTAGCATTTATATATACTGTGGAATCCTTCATCTTTTTATAAAGAGGTTCTTCATTTTCCTCACACATCTCTACCATATTGAAACCATACTTTTTCATGTCCATATACAGTAAACCAAGTGCCTCAGAACTGGTATCCTCTAAGATTATTTTTTTTGCACCCTTATTTGCCAGGTTAAAGGCTATTGACCTTCCGGCACCTCCACAGCCATGGAGAAAAAAGGTGTGATTAGAGATCTTCACTCCATTATCCATTTCAAGAGATTTAATAAAGCCCAGACCATCTGTATTGTAGCCCTTTAGTCTGCCATCAATTACTTTAACTGTATTAACGGCACCAATCTGCTCTGCCACTTCATCTATGTCATCTAGATACTTTATTACCTCTATTTTATTGGGTTTTGTTATGTTTGCTCCTATAAAGTTGGAACTTCTCATACCATCCATCACTTCTTTTAATTCTTCCTTTACTGTATCCACAGGGATATAACAACAGTTATAATCCTGGATCTTGAAGTTCTTATTGTGCATCTCAGGAGAAAAGCTCTGTTTCAAAGGAGATCCGAACAAACCTATAAGTTTAGTATCTGGAGTAATAGCTCTTTTCATTATCCCTCCTTCCTTTGACCTTCCCCTTCATTTGGACAAGCTTTAAGAGATGATGCAACTGCAGCTTCCTCAACATCAAAGTCCACTCTTATTCCTTCTTCAGCTGACAAGTAAGCTGCATAGATTACCTTCAGACTGTCATAAGCTAATTTAAAGTCTGACTCAGGTTCCTCTCCGCATGCTGCACACTCCATGAAGTTTTGAAGCTGATCTGTATAACCTCTTATTACTTCATCAGATATAAAGGCTTTGTTCCATCCAAGTTTTGTAGGTAACATCTCTCCTATTTGCGTGTCCTCTAGTCCCTCTTCATCAAGTAGGTAAGTCTGAAGGATATCATTTTGTGTAATAGTAGAAACTAAATTACTGTCGTTACAATATAGTTCGATATAGTTCTTACTTCCTCCAAGACACACATCAGAACCTATTATAAGAGCTTTTGTTCCATCAGAGAAAGTTATTGTAATAGTACCTATATCTTCTACATCTTCAGGAGTAGCAGATATATGTCTTTTTTCATGTTCAGTTAGGCTTGCTGTAGACACACCAGTATCACCAACAACACTCTTTATTGTTATAACTTCATTTCTTGCCTTAGCTTCCTGCTGCTTTAACCAAAGTACTCCAGATAATGGATGGCAACCAACTCTAATTAATGATCCACCTCCTGTCATATCCCATCTTCCTGCAACTGGAGAACTAGATCCCTTTAGACTCTCCTCACCTTTAGCAAAAAGTATCTTACTCTTCTTCTTTCTAACTAATTCCGCTGATTTTTGAATTGGAGTAGAGTAAACAAAGTTTTCAGCATACATGAACTTACCAGTTGCGTTTTCCACAGCTTCTTTGATTCTATCCATAGATTTAATTACAGTCTCATACATCTTTCTCTTTGATACTGTTTTACCAATAGGAGCTACATCTCCCTCTTCTCCAAAGTACCCTGATAGCGGCTTTTCACAGATTACGTGCTTTCCGGCGTTTAAAGCTTTTATTATCATATCCTCATGAACAACAGGAGGAGTTACAATATCAATAACATCTAACTCCGGGTCGTTAATTAAGTCTTCCAAATTATTAGTTACATGTTCAATCCCGAAGTCATCTGCCACCTGTCTTGCTTTTTCAAGATCAAGATCTACAATATACTTAAGGATAACATTTACTCCGCCTACTCTTTTATATCCATTTCCATGAAGATAAGCTGCGTAACCTCCACCTACTATTCCTACTACTACATCTGTTTTTTTCACCTTAATTCCCCCTTATTTCCTTTAGTTGTTTACTGCGTCAAGTAAGCTGTTTACTAAGTCATCTCCAACTGCTTTTCTAATATCGTCATAAACACCAGATGCAGATTTTGCCATTTCATCCAGTACTGACTGATCCAAATCAAGTATCTCTACTCCGTAATCTTCCATTATTTTTACTCTGTCGCTTACACGCTCATCTGTCATTTTTCTTGCATATGTTTTAGCTTCAGCTGCAGCTTCTCTGAAGATTGCTTTATTCTCATCTGAAAGAGTATCAAACTTGATTGAACTCATTACCAAAGTCAGACTATGTAATAGGTGGTTAGTTTTGATTACATACTTTTGCTGTTCATATAACTTGTTTGAAACTATAGTTTCATATGGATTTTCCTGAGCATCTACCATTCCCTGCTGCAGACCTATATATAGCTCTGAGAAGGCCATTGGTGTGGGGTTAGCTCCCACTGATTTCCAGTAATTAAGGTGGTATGGATTTTCCATAGTTCTTATCTTAATTCCCTTCATGTCAGCCATACTCTGAACCTTTACATTACTACTCATTGTTCTGAATCCCTGGTCTGCAATACCTAAAAGTGTTATTCCTGCATCTGCATAGATTTTTTCAACCTTACCGTTAAATTCAGGATTATCAAGAGCTTTTCTTGCAACTTCTACATTGGCAAATACTGCCGGCAGATCAAATACTGCAAGCTTAGGCATGAAGTTTACCTGAGGTGCTGTAGTCATAACTGCTATATCCAGACTTCCTGCCTGAAGACTTTCAACCATCTCTCTGTCACTTCCCATTGAACCATTCACATGAATCATGCTTGTGATGTCGCCACCCGATTTTTCTTCCAACAATTCAGAAAATTTCTTTACATACAGATAAGTTACTGCATCTTCCGATGAATCGATACCCATATTAAGCCTCACCGTTGATGCATTTGTACTAGAATCCGATCCACCACCGCAGCCAACTGCAATAACCATCAGTAATCCCACCATTAAAGATTTTAAAACTGTTTTCATAATCATCCTCCTATTATTTTTCTATCTGTTAACACAAGTTATATCTTAATTAGATTGTCTTTATAGAAGATTTAAATACCCTCTCTCTTTTCCGGTATTTAAACCTTCTTTCACTCTCAACTTTTATATGAGAGCCAGAGAAATCATAGGTATAAATGTAATTAGCATAAGTGCTATTAAAAAGGCCACTACAAATGGAAATGCCTCTTTTGCAATATCCATAATATCCAGATCGGTCAGTGAACTTGCTACAAATAAGTTAACTCCCAGTGGCGGTGTTACAAATCCGATAGCCAGATTTACAACCATTATGATTCCAAAGTGTATAGGATGAATTCCTATTGTTTTTACTATCGGGAGCAGGATTGGAGTAAGGATAAGGATTGCAGGTCCTGTATCTATTACCATTCCTACAAGTAGTAAAAACACATTAATTACTAGTAACAGTATTATCTTGTCTGTAAATGTAGAAGTCATATACTGTGATACTATAGCCGGTACATTTAAAAGAGCTAATACTCTTGCAAAAGCCATAGCAGCAGCTAGTATATATAAGATAGGTGTATAAGTCTTTACACTCTCAACTACAATCTTATAGATCTGATTTACCTCTAATGTTTTATAGATCACTATACTTGTAAATAATGCATAAAATACTGAGATTGTTGCTGCTTCTGTTGGTGAAGCAATTCCTGAATAGATACTTCCGAGTATAATTATCGGAGATAGTAGTGCCCAGAAGCTTGAAGTAAACACCTGTACTACTCCCTGAGATCTAAGACGCTTTGTATTAGCTCTAATCTTTTCCTTATCTTCCCCTTTAAATTTACAGTAGATATATGAGTACCCTATCAAACATAGAGCTATTAATGATCCCGGTACAACTCCGGCAACGAACATCTGACCTACCGAAGCTCCTGAAGCCATTCCATATAGTACAAATGGTATACTAGGAGGAATAATTACTCCCAGTCCCCCTGCAACTGCACAAATTGCCGTGGCAAATGCCGGAGCATACCCTAAGTTAACTAATATAGGAATTGTCATAGAACCAACTGCTGCTGTAGTTGCTGGTCCCGAACCACTTATAGCCCCATAAAACAGACATGTAATTATTACAGCTGTTGGCATTCCTGCTGTTACGTTTCCTAAGAAATAAGCAAAGACATCAAAGAGCTTCTTTGATATTCCTCCTCTTGCCATAATGATTCCCGACAGGATGAAGAGAGGTATAGCTAAAACCGGAAAACTGTCTACCCCTCCTATCTGACCTCTTAATATAAAGTCAAAAGACCCAGGGAAGTTTGAATCAAATACCTTTGGTAGCATAGATACTATAGCAAGTGTCATACTAACCGGTACTGTTATAACCAGTAAAAATGCAAAAGCAATAAAAACTATCCCGATACCCATATTACGCCCCCTCTTTTATTACATCATTAGCTTTTACTTCATTTAACTCTGTTTTCTCTACATCTACTTTACGAAACCTCTTTACTACATCTTGTACCAGTCTTATCTCAGCTAAGGCAAAGCCCACCAGAGATGACATCTGAACATAGTACATTGGGATTCTTAAAGCAGAACTCCTCTGACCACTTTTGATAGTTGTTGCAATTATGCCAATTGATGATTTTAAAAGCATTCCTATGAAAATAAACATAACCAAGAAGGACAACACATCGATCATCTTTTGAATTTTTTTAGGAAATAGCTTATAAGCTTGCTCGATCTTTATTGCTGACTTGTTTTTTATGCAGTATCCGATACTGATAAATGCAGACCATACAAATGCGTATCTCGTCAACTCTTCAGACCAACTTAAAGAATTGTTAAAAACATACCTGGCAACTATCTGTACTCCCATTAGTGTAACTATGAAAATCAATAATGCTGATAATAGAGCCTCTTCAAAATGTTCATCCAGCCATTTAATTCCTTTCATCTATACCTCCTCTGTTTTTTTAAAATCCACTATGACCACTAAATGACACAGTTGGTAATCCGAAATAAAAAGTAGTTTTTTTCATTATGTGAAAATTAGTCTCCACCCTATACTTGCCACTCGGATTTTGTTCTGATATCAATAATTTCTGTTCTATAATGAATTTTTATGTCCTGTTGACTTGAGTATAATCCCCATTTCTATGAAATGTCAACAAAACTTGTTAAAAAAATTTTATTTTTTAACAAGTTATTAAAAAAAATGTCATTATATGAAATGTTTTTTAAGACTTAACAACTGTTTCCTCTATATAAAAAGTCAATATTTGAAATTAGAAACCAGTATTTACAAGAAGCTCTTGAGAGTAAAGATAAAAACTATATAGTTTAAGCAAAATTTTTACTCCGGTGGAGCTTATATCATTTTATATTTTAGTTTTATAATTTAAAAAAATGTTTTAATATACAAAAAAAAACTGCTCCCTAGGGAGCAGCTTTTTAAATCACTTATAATATCAAGAGAGGCTGAAATTACTGAAGCTTTTCAGATATCTCCCTGGCTGCTTTTATTACATCAAATATCTTTTCACTTAAACTCTCGTTTATAAATCTACTGGAGGGTCCCGATAAAGAGATAGTGGCAATGCACTTATTCTGAGAATTAAAGACAGGAGCAGCTAATCCAACTAATCCTTCCTCTCTTTCTCCAACACTTAGAGCATATCCCTGCATCTTTATCTTCTCTAACTCCTCCTTCACTGGCCATCCGTCACCTGCTATCAGAGCATCTCTTTCATCCTCATCCATATAAGCAAGTAAGATCTTCCCAGCCGATCCCAACTTCATAGTAGCTTTTTCTCCTACCATCACAACAAGCCTTAGAGCTCTTGTGGATTCAAAACGCTCTAAGCAGAGCTTATACTCTCCATCTGAGACAAATAGCCCTATATTTTCATTATATTTTTCATGTATCCCCTTCATAACAAGAATAGATGTGGCCCTAAGAGAATCATACTTTCCCTCGTTATTACCGGCTGCCAGTCTTAAAATATTATTTCCAATATAGTATCTTCTGGTTTTTTTATCTTTTTTCAGAAATCCTCTATTTTCCAGAGTAGTAACTATTCTATACACTGTACTAGGAGACAGTCCCAGATTATTTGCTATGTCACTCAGTGTAAGTCCTGTTTCAACGTCTACAAAAGCTTCTAGTATATCTAAAGCTCTGTCAACAGTTTTAGTCGGCGATTGCTTCATGTCTATTTACTCCTTTATCATTTTATTTATAAGTCAGTATATCATTTTTTCATAAATTGACATAATAAAATAAACAATATTTCAATTTCGATCTCCTTCTCTTTCGTTCTGCAAACACACACAAACAACCATACTCGTTGATATACCATGTTTTCTTTGTTCCGTATAGCTGGCAGCTTTCCCTGCTTAATTTCCGTACTCTCTTACTTTTAAAGTGCTCAAAAGTGAACTTTTATAAGATTCTTCCGTTAACCTCCTGCTATATCGGCACTTTTTTCTCTCTCCTTCTAAAGACTAAATCCATGTAAAACTATATCTGACTATTATTTTTTGATGGGACTTTTTTTAAAAACCCACCCAACAATTGTCATTAATTGAAATTTTAAATTATATTATTTTAAAATTTGAAATTTTATTAGTGTTTTTTGTTGACATGAACATTTTATGGGACTATACTCTTACAGAATTGGACAGATGAAATTATTATAGAACAATGATGTTGTTAGCAGAACATGATATTTAACCATTTAGATAAGTGGTAAAGGATTTATATTCTTAAATAAGCTAAGTAATCTGTTTTCTAGGTGAATTAAATATTCCATAAAAAATTAGTGATTAAAATTTTAATCTTTATATATTTCAAATATATTTTTAATTTAAATAAGGAGGGGAGTATTTTGAAAGGAAAGCTTACTATTAAGAAAGAATGGTGTAAGGGCTGTAACATTTGTGTAGAATTTTGCCCTAAAAATGTACTAGAACTAAAAGATGAGAAGATTAGTATCAAAAATCTAGAGGCATGTATTCAGTGTAACATGTGCGGGAAGATGTGTCCGGACTTTGCTGTTTCAATAAAAGCTGATTAATTATTAAGGGGGATAAGATAGATGAAGAAAACTAAGTTTATTCAGGGAAACGAAGCATGTGTTGAAGGGGCTATGGCAGCGGGAATGATGTTTTACGGAGGGTATCCTATTACTCCTTCCACAGAAGTAGCAGAACAATCAGCTGCACTTCTTCCTAGAGTGGGAGGAAAATTCATCCAGATGGAGGATGAAATAGCTGGAATAGCTGCAGCAATAGGAGGATCTATCGCCGGACTAAAATCTATGACAGCTACAAGTGGTCCTGGATTTTCACTAAAGATGGAAAATCTTGGTTATGCTATTATAGCTGAAATTCCACTGGTAGTAGTAAATGTACAGAGAAGTGGACCTAGTACAGGGCTCCCTACATCACCATCACAAGGGGATATGATGCAGGCTAAATGGGGAACTCACGGAGATCATCCGGTTATAGCTCTTTCTCCTTCCACAGTTCAGGAGTGTTACACACTTACTGCAAGGGCATTTAACCTGGCTGAAAAATACAGGATGCCTGTACTCTTTATGTTAGATGAGGTAGTAGGACATATGAGAGAAAAGGTTGAGTTAGACAGCAGCCTCATTGAAGTAATCGACAGAGAAAAACCGGCAAAAGATGACAGTAGCTACCTTCCATACGGAGTAGAGGGAGATAGTCTGGTACCTAAGATGGCTCCATTTGGTGAGGGACACAGGTATCACATAACTGGTCTTGTACACGATGAAACTGGTTTCCCTACAAATAGTACAAAGGTAGCAGATAAACTCATGACAAGACTTATGGATAAGGTAGAAAAAAATAAAGATGACATTATCGATTATGAGGAATTTATGACTGAAGATGCTGATTACATCATCTTCTCCTATGGAAGTACTGCAAGATCTTCTAAGCAGGCTGTTTTAGATCTTAGAGAGCAGGGAATAAAAGCAGGTCTTTTCAGAGCGATTACAATATGGCCATTCCCGGAAGATAGAATAATGGAACTTGCTGAAAAATCTAAAGGAATCCTTGTGGCTGAAATGAATCTGGGACAGATGGTTCTTGAAGTAGAAAGAGTTGTAAATGGTAGATGTAGTGTTAATTTAATGGGGAAAGGGAATGGAGAGTTCATCAGCCCTGAAGAGATCGTCGAGAGATTTAAGGAGGTAATGTAAGTTATGTGCATACAAAAAAAAGAGAGTTATTACAGAGAAGATAAATTACCTCATATCTGGTGTCCTGGATGTGCCCATGGAATAGTAATGAACTCAATAGTTCAGGCTATCGAAAGTAAGGGATATGACAAGGATAATGTCTGCGTAGTATCTGGTATCGGATGTTCATCAAGAGCACCTGGTTATATGGATTTCAACACTCTTCACACCACTCATGGTAGAGCTCTTGCTTTTGCCACAGGTATAAAGATGGCAAAACCTCATATGAAAGTTATCGTAATAAGTGGAGACGGAGATGCTACAGCTATTGGCGGTAACCATCTGATACACTCTGCCAGAAGAAATATAGACATAACAACAATTGTTTTTAACAACAATATATATGGTATGACTGGAGGTCAGTTTTCACCAGCTACTCCCAAGGGAGACTATGCGACAACTTCTCCATATGGAAATATCGACACTCCATTTGATATAGCCAAACTAGCTGAAGGGGCAGGAGCTTCCTTTGTTGCCAGAAGTACAGCTTCACACTTTACTCAGCTAACTAAGGTTATCGGAGAAGCTCTCGACCACGAAGGATTCTCAATGGTAGAGGCTGTATGTACATGCCCTACAAGTTATGGAAGAAAGAACAAGGGGTTTAAAGGTAACCCTGTAGCTATGCTTAAATATCTGAAGGAAAACAGTGTTCCTGTTGAGGCTGTAGCTAAGCTTCCTAAAGAGAAGGTAGAGGGAAAGATTATTACAGGTAAGTTTGTAAAGGAAGAGAGACCGGAATACACAAAAGAATATCAAAAAATTATAGATAAATTTAAAGAAGAGGTGTAGTGAAGGATGAAAAAGCAGATCAGATTAAGTGGTTCAGGAGGACAAGGACTTATTTTAGCAGGAGTAATCTTAGCAGAAGCAGCTTTAAAAGACGGGAAGGTAGCAGTACAGTCTCAGTCTTACGGACCTGAAGCAAGGGGAGGAGCCAGTAAGTCAGAGGTAATTATAGACACTAAAGAAGTCCTATATCCAAAGGTTAACAGTGCTGATATATTACTTTCTCTTACTCAAAAGTCTTTTGATACTTATAGTAAAGATATTAGTAAAGATTGCTGTATCATCGTGGATTCTTCAGTTAAAACACCTGAAGGACTAAAAGTAATCAGACTCCCTATCTTAGAAACAGCCAAGGTAAAGATTGGTAATCCAATTGTTGCAAATATAATCTCCTTAGGTGCTATCCAGGCAGCACAAAATATAGTAGACAGAGATACTCTCGAAAAAGCTATCCTAGGAAGAGTTCCTGCTCATGTGGGAGAGTTAAATAAAAAAGCATTTGCTGCAGGAATAGAGTTAATAAAACAAGATAGTTTACTACACTTGTCTAAATTTAAGCAGGATGTAGTAGTATAAGAAAATTTAAATTCTTCTTCTGGTCACTAGAGGTGAATAACTTCTGTGATCAGAGGAAGGGTTATTTATGTGTGAACCTCTAAAAAAAAATTAGTGATTCACACATAAATACCCTTAGGTAGACCTAGGTATTTTACAGCTGCTTCTGGCTATAATACACGAGATATTATGGATGGAAGGTGGCTGAGCTTCAAAGCAAAATATAAAAACTATTGAGGAGGAAAATTGATGTTCAATAAAGACAAGGTGCAAGAGGTCCACAAAAAGTTTAGTGACTATCACGACAAAACTGAAAAGTCTTTGGAGAAAAGACCTGAAAGAAATAAGACATTCTTTACAGGATCGGGGGATGAGGTCAACAGACTCTATACTCCTAAAGATGTAGAAACGGTGGACTATCAGGAACATATTGGATTCCCTGGAGAGTTCCCTTATACAAGAGGAGTTCAGCCTACAATGTACAGAGGTAGACTATGGACTATGAGAATGTATGCTGGTTTTGCCACAGCTGAAGAATCAAATCAGAGATACAAATACCTTATTGAGCAGGGTTCTAAGGGACTTTCAGTAGCCTTTGACCTTCCTACACAGATAGGATACGATTCAGATCATTCTCTTGCAGAAGGAGAGG